>Ga0074198_1000112_pt1 | contig 120011 bp, 116 predicted proteins | sample EPASupsiteSAE323_FD_64527 | JGI IMG/M metagenome (GOLD analysis project Ga0074198, IMG submission 64527) | Bioremediated contaminated groundwater from EPA Superfund site, New Mexico - Sample SAE3-23 | ecosystem: Environmental > Aquatic > Deep subsurface > Groundwater > Contaminated ... | reverse complement strand
TTGAGCAAATTGATGAGAATATTGTAAATGCCGCTCGTACTCTGGGGGTATCGGAATGGAAGGTATTCTGGAAGGTAACCGTACCCCTGGCTGGACCTGGAATTGTGGCAGGGACGATTCTGGCCTTTGCCCGGGCTCTGGGTGAATTCGGGGCGACATTGATGGTGGCCGGGAATATGCCGGGCAGGACCCAAACTATTCCGGTTGCCATCTTCTTCGCAGTTGAAGGCGGCGATATGCAAACAGCCTATATCTGGGTACTTTTGATTTTTACCATTTCACTCACAGTAATGACAGTGATGAATTACTGGATAGAGTACCAAAGAAAACAAGGACTGGTCGGAACGAAATAATATGGAATTAATTGTTGATATTAAGAAGAAACTTCCTGGTTTCTTACTCAATGTAAAATTTGCAGCCGGATTAGAAGCCCTCGGTTTATTGGGTGCTTCGGGTGCGGGCAAAACTATGACCCTGCTCTGCATCGCCGGGATTCAAAAACCTGATTGTGGCAAGATCGTTTTGAATGGGCGGGTTCTGTATGACTCTGAAAAGGGCATCAACCTGCCCATTCGGGATAGGAAAATAGGGTTTCTATTTCAGAACTACGCCCTATTTCCGCACATGACGGTGGAAGAGAATATAGGGTTTGGGCTGGGCGGACTCAGCAAGAGCCAAAGAAATGATATCATTCAGCATCAGATCCAAATGATAAAACTGGAAGACCTGAAAAAGAGGTACCCCTTCCAATTGTCCGGGGGACAACAACAGCGGGTGGCCCTGGCCAGGGCTCTGGCTATTGAACCTCAGGCGCTGCTTCTGGATGAGCCTTTTTCTGCCCTTGATGATCATTTGCGAAATCAGATGGTCAAACAAATGGTCGAGACAACGACCCATTATAAAGGAGTTACTTTGTTCATTTCCCATAATGTAGAAGAGGTTTATAGGATATGCGGCCAGTTGGTAGTGTTAGCTGATGGACAAGTTGAGGCAGATGGGGAGAAAGAGTCTATCTTTTTGCAGCCTCCCTCTCTGGCGACCGCACGGATAACCGGCTGCAAAAACTTTTCTGCCGCCAGATTGCTGCCAACCGGTGAAGTGGAAGCAATAGATTGGGGGGTCAAAATCAAAGCTCCTGAACCTATAATTACTGCTGTTCAACATGTGGGATTTAGGGCTCGTTACGTCAGCCAAGCTGACGGATCTGACCCTGAAAATGTATTCCATTGCTGGCCTAGTTTTACCAGCGAGACTCCCTTCGGAATGACAGTATATCTGTCACTGGAAAGAAGACCGATAGATTCTGAGGATTATCACCTGCAGTGGGAGATGCCCAAAGAGCAATGGCTAACCCTCAAAGACCAACCCCTCCCCTGGAGTGTCTATTTGAATCCCGAAAAACTTATTCTGGTTAACCGATAAATTACCCTTATTACCTAACTCTTAAAAACAACTATGCCTTTTATCTGATATTATAGCTTCCCCATGCTGGTCTATGGATCACCTCCGCGCGATGATTTCGCTAACGGCATACGCCGGCTCTTAACCTTTCCCTTCAAGTGGTTCCGCGTGCTAATTCTTATGCTGTTTCCTCCTTTCGGATTTATTACAGAACATATAGGCGGATTGGTGTATGCAACCGGATAAATATTGTTATAATGTGTTTAAGATGACTATATTGAATACTGTTACATAACTTGCAGAGTATTGACGTTAATAAATGATCTGGTTTATATGGAGTTATGTTGTTTTAACTTGAAAGGAGAGTAAATGTGGCGGACAACTCAGTTTTAACACCTCAGGAAGTTGCCGATATTTTGAAAATTGCTAAAAATACTGTTTATGAACTGATTAAAAGAGGAGATTTGAATGGTTATAGAGTTGGCAACAAGGTAAGAGTTGATGTTAAGGATGTTGAAGAGTATAAAAATAGATCCAAAACCATCAAAAATAGCAATTCAGTTAATGGGATTACTAGCGATGCTTCAGGGGGACGAGCAAATTCCTTATACTACGAGGAAGTTTCCCGACATAATGATTTTGTTATTTGCGGGCAGGATGTCTTGCTGGATATCTTGTCGAGATATCTCCAATCAAAAGGGGTGCAAGCTTTGCGTTCCTATGTTGGTAGTTACAATGGCCTGTATTCCTTATATCATGGCCATGTTCAAATAGCCACCGCCCATCTCTGGGATGGCGACAGCGGACAATATAACATTCCTTTCGTAAGAAGAATGTTACCAGGAATTCCTGCGGTTATTATTCATCTGGCCTGCCGCGTACAGGGATTTTATGTAGCTAAAAATAATCCCAAGGGCATAAAAGACTGGGAAGATTTAAGAAGAAATGATATAACCATGATTAACCGGGAAAAAGGCAGCGGTACCAGGATTTTACTTGATGAGCACTTGAGAAAATTAGGGATTTCATCTGAAAATTTAAACGGATACCGACGGGAAAGCACCTCTCATCTGGCCATTGCCAGTACGATCGCCCGAGGTGAAAGCGATTTAGGTATTGGAAACGAAAAAACGAGTCAGCAGGTAAAGGAAATTGATTTCATACCACTTCAGGTCGAAAGGTATGAATTGGTTATTAAAAAGGAAGATATAGACAAAGCGCCCTTTGCAGCTGTCCTGGAAATTCTCCGTTCCCCGGATTTCAAGGCCGAATTAGAAGGGATCGGCGGGTATGATCTGCAGGAAACTGGTGTAATTGTGGCTGAAACATAATCATCAGACCGTCAAAAAAGCCCAATAGCTGCGTTATTAACAACAACCCGTTCAATCAACGTACTCATGTACGCCTCAATCACGGGCTGTTATTAATGCCTTGCTCTTGAACTTTTTTGCTCGGCCTGAGTTTATTGACATTCTGTAATGAGAGTATAGCTCTCATTTTTTTTTGACTATTTTTACTGATTACAGTAGGTGGGGTGGGACAGACACAGCTCTGCTCAAAGTACATATAATGCTATTAACTATAGTCACAAAGAAATAAGCCGGAGGAGGGCTAAGTGTGTGTTCAATTCTTTCTGGAATAAAAATTGCGGTACTGGGGGGGGATGAGCGGGAACTGATTCTAGTTGCGGAACTGGTGAAGACAGGGGCTACGGTAGTGGTAGCCGGATTTCCCCGTGAGAAGGTATATCATGGTGCGTTTGTCGTTAATAGTGTGGAAGAAGCCTGCAAGGATATAGAAGTGCTTATATTACCATTGCCCGGTACCAATGATAAAGGGGTGATAAGGGCCGTATATGCTGAACAGGAACTTCAATTAACCGAAAAGGCGGTAGCCAGTATTGCTAGTAATGGACTTATCATCATAGGTTCGGCGAGAAAATTCCTTAAAGAATGGACGTCTAAATACAAATTAAACCTGCTGGAAATCGTTGAGATGGATGACATTGCCATTCTAAACTCAATTCCAACTGCAGAAGGTGCGATCCAGATTGCGATGGAAGAGACTGACATTACTATTCATGGTAGTAAGACCTGTGTAATCGGCTTTGGGCGAGTGGGCATAACTATGGCTCGGACCTTAAAGGCTTTAGGTTCAGATGTTACTATAATTGCCAGAAATCCGGGACAGCTGGCCCGGGCTTACGAAATGGGGTGCAATCGAGCCGGATATGATGACCTCCATAAAATTATGAATTACACCGACATTGTTTTTAATACGGTTCCAACTATGATACTGGACAGCAGTATTTTAAAATATGCTAATCCCGATGTACTTATCATTGATCTTGCGACTCAACCGGGAGGGACTGATTTTGAAGCGGCCAATACTTTCGGCTTGAAAGCCATATTAGCCCCTGGACTTCCCGGTAAGGTTGCTCCGGTTTATGCCGGTAAAATTCTGGCCGAGGTTATACCCCGGTTGATCATGACCCACCATGGTAAAGCCGAAAAAGACTTGCTTTATGGTTAACGAGGAGGTGTAAATAGTGCATGTGGAAAGATTAACTGGAGTAAGGATCGGTGTAGTATTGACTGGTTCACATTGTACCATGGGGGAGGCCCTGCCTCAGATCGGCAAACTTAAAGCTGAAGGGGCGGAAATCTATCCTATCATCTCCTACACGGTTGATGAAACCGATAACAGATTCTATAAGGTCGCTGATCTGAAAACCTTTTTGGAACAGATTACGGACCAACCAATTATTAATACGATCGTTACCGCCGAACCAATAGGTCCACAAAAAAAACTTGATGCCGTCGTAGTTATGCCGGCTACCGGTAATACTATTGCCAAACTGGCCAATGGTATTGTAGATACTCCAGCCTTGATGGCTATCAAAGCCCATCTAAGGAATCAGCGGCCGGTAGTCATTGCCATTTCGACCAATGACGCTTTGGGTATTAATGCCCGCAATCTCGGATTACTTCTGAATATGAAAAACATTTATTTTGTGCCTTTTCGGCAGGATGACCCCTATCAAAAATCGAATTCTCTACTTGCTAACCTTGAGCTGGTGGTTGATACTACAATATGCGCCTTGCAAGGCAAACAAATTCAACCACTTTTATTGGGAGCGTTGTAGTTGCCTGATCAGTTGTGTTAAAATGTTAGGATAAAAATTATTAACTATGGGCAGGCAGGGGGTTTAGTTGTGGCAGAGGGCTTAAAAATAGCAGTAGTAGGGGCTACGGGTGCAGTAGGGCAGGAAATGCTTAAGGTTTTAGAGGAAAGAGATTTTAAAGTCAAAGAGATTCTATGTTTGGCTGACCCGAGTGAAGCAGGGTCCAAGATAAAATTCAAAGGTGAAACCATTATTGTGAGGCAAGTCGATGCCGATGCGTTTAAACAATCGGATGTGGCTTTGTTCGCAGTAGGAAGCGATATTAGCCAACAGTTAGCGCCTATGGCCGTAGAAAACAACTGCGTAGTAATTGATAATAGTTATGCTTTCCGCTTGGATGATGGTGTACCGCTGGTGGTGCCGGAGGTTAACCCTCTGGATATAGGCTTTCATAAGGGGATTATTGCCAATCCTAATTGCTCGACGATCATAATGGTGGTGGCGATCAATCCTATTCACCTGGCCGCCGGCATTAAAAGGGTGGTAGTATCCACCTACCAGGCAGTTTCAGGTGCGGGCATAGCAGGCCTTAATGAACTGGAGATCAGCACCCGCAATTATTTGGAACATCGCGAAACAACTCCGGAAGTTTTTCAATATCAGATTGCCTTTAATTTAATACCGCATATAGATGTCTTTGTGGAAGATAATTATACCCGGGAAGAGATGAAAATGGTCTGGGAGACCAGAAAAATTATGCATGCCCCTGATTTAAGAATTGCGCCAACCGCAGTAAGGGTACCGGTGTTCAGAAGTCATTCGGAATCTATCAATTTAGAAACTGAGAAGCATCTGAGTATCGAAGAAGTTAGACGAATACTAGCTGCTGCTCCAGGGGTGATAGTGCAGGATAATCCTCAAGCTAATATCTACCCGATGCCGCTTTATACTTCGAATAAGGATGAGGTGTTTGTGGGTAGGATTAGAAACGATATGTCGGTTGAAAATGGTGTGGCGTTATGGGTGGCAGCCGATCAGATCAGGAAGGGCGCGGCCACCAATGCTATTCAAATAGCGGAGATAGTTGCTGATAAAAACCTATATTAGGAAGTGTATAAATTGAGGATTTTGGTTCAGAAGTTTGGCGGAACATCACTAGCCACTACCGAATTAAGATCAAGGGTGTGCGATATCATTGCCGCCACGCAGCAGGCAGATTTTGCCCCGGTGGTAGTAGTTTCGGCCATGGGCCGGGAAAGCGCTGCCTATGCTACAGATACACTGCTCAATCTGATTAAAGAAGTAAATCCTGACCCATTACCTCGCGAATTAGATATATTATTATCCTGCGGTGAGACTATTTGTGGAGTTCTGCTGGCCAATCAACTGAGTGCGCAGGGAATAAAAGCACGTTTTCTTACTGGTGAACAGGCTGGAATTGTGACTGACGGCAATTATGGAAATGCTCATATCCGCTATGTGAACCCACAAAAGATTTTGGAGTGCCTGGAGAATGGTCTGGTTGCGGTAGTGGCGGGGTTCCAAGGCATAGGTCAGAACGGCGATTTAAACACACTGGGTCGGGGGGGCAGTGATACTACGGCCAGCGCCCTGGGGGTGGCATTGAACGCCGAGTTCATAGACATTTATACTGATGTGGAAGGGGTCATGACAGCCGACCCGCGCATCGTAGAAAATGCTCGGTTACTGGATTCCATTAATTATAATGAGATCTGCCAGTTGGCGCGGGATGGGGCCAAGGTAGTCCATCCGCGGGCTATTGAAATAGCCATGCAAAAAGGGATTCCACTCCGGATAAGGTCTACTTTTTCAGATTCATTAGGGACCATGGTCTCGAATCAGGTTGATAAGATTGATGAACCGGTAAAAATCATAAGTGACCGGCTAATTACAGGAATAACTTATACAGCCAACATTGCCCAGATAAAAATTAATACCACTGGTGTGGACAAAAAGAACCGCATCGAATTAAAAGTATTTAAAGCAATGGCTAAGGCTGGGGTAAGTGTCGATTTCATTACAGTTCAGCCTCAAGCCATAATGTTTACGGTTAATTATGACAAGGCTATGAAGACTAATGAAATTTTGCGAGGACTTGATCTGATTCCGGAAATAGAGTTCAATTGTGCCAAGGTAGCAATTGTAGGAGCTGCTATGACTGGGATACCGGGTGTTATGTATAAGGTTGTGGAAGCCATGGCCGAAAATGATATAGCGATTTTGCAGTCTGGTGATTCTTATACCAACATTTGGTGTTTGGTGAAAAAAGAAGATATGAATAAGGCGGTGCAAGCCTTACACGACAAATTTGAATTGGGAAATGATTAGCATAAGAAGAAGGTGGGGAAATAATAATGACTCTTAAAATGTATACGGCCATGATAACCCCCTATCATCCTGATTTGCAGGTGAATTTTGCTCGGGCAGGTGAACTCGCTGAGTATTTGGCTGCCAATGGCAGCGATGGAATTGTTGTCAGTGGAACAACCGGCGAATCACCGGTATTGAAGCAAGATGAAAAATTACGCTTGTTTGCCGAGGTAAAGGCCAAAGTCGGGGACAGGGTTGAAGTTTGGGCTGGCACCGGTTCCTATGATACTGAGGCCTCCATACGGTTGAGCCTGGCAGCCGAGAAGACTGGCGTAGACGGCCTGCTGGTGGTAACTCCATATTACAGCAAGCCCTCCCAGGAAGGGCTTTATCAACATTTTAAAGCCATTGCTGAGAGTGTATCCATCCCGATTATGCTTTATAACATTCCCGGACGCACCGGAACTAATATGCTGCCGGAAACAGTGGCGCGCCTGTCAGAAATAGAAAACATTACATCTATTAAGGAATCCAGCGGCATGATGGATCAGATGTCACTGTTAAAAAACATGCTGCCCGAGACTATGGCTATATATTCGGGTGATGATTCCCTGACTCTGCCCATGCTGGCCCTGGGGGCGGCGGGAGTGGTTAGTATTGCATCACATGTGGTAGGTAAAGAGATTAAAGAGATGCTGGGTGCTTTCGCCGCCGGCGAAGTAAAACGGGCGCAGGAACTCCATAATCACCTTTTCCCCATGTTTAAAGGTTTGTTTATTACCACTAATCCGGTACCGGTGAAAGAAGCGTTAAATATTTTGGGAATGGATGTCGGGGGACTGAGATTGCCTTTGTGTCAAGCTAATGAAGCGGAAATAATTCAACTGCGACAGTTGCTGGTCAGTTATAATTTAACATAATAATTAACATTAGGATTATATCAATTACTTAATAAAATGGACCTCTCGAAGGTTCATTTTCTATTTATGGGTATACATAAATTTACATATTTTAGCAGTAATATAAGTTGAATGTAGCCTATGTTTCGGCTATAATAAGCAAAGCGGTATTGTTCGGATTCCTGCTAAGTTTAAAAAATTGAATACGAAGGAGGTGTTTGAGTGTCAGACGATGCACGATTGCAGATGATTCCCCTGGGCGGATTGGGGGAAATCGGCAAAAACATGATGGCAATCAGATACCAGGATACAATCGTGGTGATTGATGCCGGGCTCATGTTTCCCGAAGACGAATTGCTGGGGATTGACGTGGTAATCCCCGACATCTCATTTTTGGTGGAAAATCGAGACAAAGTCAAAGCAATTCTGCTAACCCATGGGCATGAAGACCATGTAGGTGCTCTGCCTTATGTCTTAAAGGAGATTAATCCACCAATCTATGGCAGTAAGTTAACCCTAGGGATAGTTGAAGGAAAACTGAAGGAACATAATCTAGATAATGTACAGCTGAATATAGTGCGTCCCCGGGATTCAATAAAAGTTGGGCCATTTGAAATTGAATTCTTCAGGGTAAGCCATAGCATACCCGACGCAATGGGTATTGCTATTCATACCCCTTTAGGAATAATATTTCATACTGGGGATTTCAAGATCGATCAGACTCCGGTCGATGGTCAGGTTATTGATTTTCGAAAAATGGCTGAGTTGGGTGAAAAAGGTGTGCTGGTCATGTTAAGTGACAGTACTAATGCTGATCGGAAGGGCTTTACCCAGTCCGAAAAAGTCGTGGGGAATACCTTTGATGATCTTTTTGGCAGATGTGAAGGGCGCATAATTGTTACCACTTTTGCCTCTAATGTACACCGGATTCAACAGGTAATTACGACGGCTGAGAAATATGGCCGCAAGGTCTCGATAGTAGGCCGGAGTATGGTTAATAATATCAAGATATCCAGCCAGCTTGGCTATATTGACATAGCTGAGGACACTCTGATAGAAATGGAAGAAATTAATAAATATCCGCCCGAGAAGGTAGTCATTGCGACAACCGGCTCCCAGGGTGAACCCATGTCAGCATTGACCCGGATGGCTACGGCTGACCATCGCTGGGTGGGAATCAAACCGGGGGATACGGTTATTATTTCGGCAACCCCTATACCCGGCAACGAGAAGCTCGTCACCAAGACCATAGATTTACTTTTCAAACAGGGTGCCGAGGTAATATACGAAAAAGAGGCGGGGGTACATGTCTCTGGCCATGCTTCCCAGGAAGAACTGAAGCTGATACTGAATATCATTAAACCTCGGTATTTTATACCGGTTCACGGCGAATATCACCATCTTATGAAACATGCCAAAATAGCTGAAAGTCTAGGGATACCGCGTTCACGGATTTTCGTAGCTGAAAATGGCCAAATTATAGAGATTAGCAAGAAGAAGGCGCATGTGGCAGGCAAGGTAACTGCTGGCAAAGTGCTGGTGGATGGACTGGGTGTTGGTGATGTCGGCAATATAGTACTAAGGGATCGTCGGCAGCTCTCCCAGGATGGTATCATGATTGTAGTGGTGTCTATTACCAAGGAAAATGGCGAAGTAGTCTCTGGACCTGATATTGTCACCCGGGGCTTTGTGTATGTAAGGGAATCTGAACAATTAATTGAGAACGCTAAAGCCAAGGTGAGAGAAGCCATGGAACAATGTCAACGCAAGAATATAACCGAATGGGCTGTTATTAAGTCTCAGATTCGCGATAAGCTGGGCAAACATCTGTATGAAAAAACAGGACGCAGACCTATGATTATGCCCATAATTATGGAGATATAAATCCCCGTACAGGACATTAATATGAATACCTTGCTAGATTTTTCCGGCAAGGTGTTTTTTTTTGCCTTTCTTGCCATGGGACAGAGGGACGGGTCCTTTGTCCCACTCAAAAGATGCAAAAAGTGGGACAAAGGACCCGTCCCTCTGTCCCTGTCATGTATTTTTTTCCTGAGTGAAGGCAACTCTAAGAAAAACAATTCTGCTGATGAAAGGAGTATGTCCATTTTGACAGAAAATACAAATGAACAAGAAACACAAGATTCCAAGCTGGAAAATATCAAAGAACTTGGGCAGATAGAAATACCGAATTTTAAAAGTGATATACATTGTTTAACGATTGCCGGACAGGTAGAGGGTCATCTGGTTTTGCCTCCCCAGAACAAAACTACTCGCTATGAGCATGTGATACCACAGCTGGTAGCGGTCGAGGAAAATCCACAGATAAAGGGTTTGCTGGTCGTTTTAAACACGGTCGGGGGGGATGTAGAGGCCGGTCTGGCTTTGGCGGAGATGATTTCCGGTCTTTCCAAACCGACTGTCTCAATTGTATTAGGCGGAGGACATTCCATTGGTTCCAGTATTGCGGTAAGTGCTGATTATACATTTATTGCTCCATCAGCGACTATGACTATTCACCCTATTCGACTGACAGGTCTGGTTATTGGAGTGCCGCAAACTTATGAATATCTCGATAAGATGCAAGATCGGGTGGTCAACTTTGTGGTACAGCACTCCAATGTAACTGATAAAAAGTTCCGGGAACTGATGTTTAGAACGGGAGATTTGGCCCGTGACATAGGAACGGTTTTGGTGGGCAAAGATGCTGTAGACTGCGGGCTGATAGACCAAGTAGGCGGACTGCATGACGCAGTTAAAAAGCTGCATGAACTAAAAGATGCGCCTGGAGGTGTTCTGCAATGATAATGTATATAGCTGATCCCCAGGAGTTAATTAATGGTATGGAATTCCGGGAAGTGGTGCAAATCAATCTCCCTTCGGGAGGATATGCAAATGCAGAATCTCTGGCTTACAATAAGGTAAGGATAATCGAGATAGTAAGTACCGATCCCATGGATTATATGTATGAGCAATATCAACCCGGCAATATTATAACCCTTTAGAGCAAGCGAGAGACTAAAGGGCTTGGTTTGCTGGGACAAGGGGACGGGTCCCCTGTCCCACTCAAAGAATACAAAAAGTGGGACAGGGGACCCGTCCCCTTGTCCCAGCCCCTTGTTCTCGCAGCAACCTGTTCCCCCATCCTAATCTAAAACATGGCACGTTCGGCAGAACGTGCCATTTTCTTAGTAATTTTTAATACAAAGCTGTGCTATAATTACTAAAGCATTTGTTGGGGAGGATAAGTAATTTGACGATTTTACAAGCTATATTCTTGGGGATGGTGCAAGGCCTTACTGAATTTATACCGGTCAGCAGTTCAGGACACCTAGTAATTTTCCAACACGTATTGGGGATACAGGGAAGTTCGCTGACTTTTGATGTTTTAGTTCATATGGGGACCCTGATGGCGGTCTTGGTTGCCTTCTGGCATGACATTTTCGCTATTCTTAAGAAGCCGTTTGCCAAGATTACTTATCTTATCATTGTAGGTTGCATTCCTGCCGGTTTGATGGGGTATTTTGTGCAGCCCCTGTTTGAGAAATTTGAAAATCTGCTGGTGGTTGGAATTGGTTTGCTTATCACCGGAATGATCCTGAAATTTTCGGATATGGTCACCCATAATTCATTGAATTTGAAGGAAGCGCGAGAAACAACTTATGGGGACGCGTTGTTTATTGGTTTGTTGCAGGGAATTGCTATTGTTCCCGGGATATCCCGCTCCGGTGCTACCATTGCCGGGGGATTGGTGGCCGGTCTAGAACGTACCTTTGCAGCACGTTATTCCTTCTTGGTAGCAATTCCGGTCATTTTGGGAGCTGGTCTAGTGCAAATGAAAGATTTCTCATCCATGGCTATAACAGGTAGTATTGTCCCGTACATAATTGGGCCTCTGACAGCTGCCATCTTTGGTTATTTGGCTATAAAAATAGTAATGAATATGGTGCGTAATGGCCGTATAGCTGTCTTTTCCTACTATTGCTGGATTGTTGGAGCACTTTCTATTGGAGCATATTTCTATTTCTAATGGGACTATGAACCTGTCCCTCTGTCCCACAGGAGGCAACTTGAAGGAAATCGAGATTATTGAAGCGAAGATAATAGCTTGATATTGAATATATAGTGAGATTAAAAGGTGATTTAATTATATGACCAAAAAGAAGGTTGTCCGTCCGCAGCGAAAACTAAATGAATTCGGCGATTCCCAATCTGCAGCTGCTCTGCGCACCGTAATCAGAGCTGAAGTGGTATCGGTAATATTATTTATGGTGGCAGTGTTCATAACGCTAAGCCTCAGAAACTCAGCGGGATTAGCGAATGATGCTCAATTTATTGGCATCCTGGGTACATACCTCAGCAGTGTTATGCGGAGTTTGTTTGGATCTGGTGCGATGATCGCTCCGCTCTACTTGCTTTTCTGGTCCATTCACATCGGCCTCTACAAAAAAATATGGTCAGTTAGGATGGGAGGACTCACACTATTGAGTCTGACAGTGATTGTATATTTGAGCACCTATGATATCCCTCTGGGCCTAAATTCCTGGGAGGCTGCGCTGGGGGGAATGGGCGGAGGTTATGTCGGTGGCGGCCTGGCCTATGGCCTGATTCGGCTTCTGGGTAGAATAGGGACTTCCATTCTTATTATTATGTGCGTATTATTGTCGCTGGTAATGATTCTGGAAAAATCGCCATCGGAGATTGCTGTTCTGGCTTGGAATAACAGCAAAATATTTAGGGAAAAGCTAAAATCAATGATGTTTTATGAGGAAGAAATTACCGCTCCCGCAGCTCTAGAGGAACCTGTAATTATTAATCCGGATAATAACAGAACTGACTATGAATCCCTTACCGGCAGAAATCCGACGTCTGATCCGCCAATCAAAGAATTTAAATCTGAAAAAGCCAAAACGCCTAAACCTTTAGAGATAGTGTATCGGGCCCGAGAAGATATGAATAACTATATTAAGCCATCTTTGGAGATGCTGAGTATTGTAGAAAGTGATCGAACTATCGACAAAAAGCATATCAAGGATAGTATTACGGTACTGGAAGATACTTTTGCCAGTTTTGGGGTTAGCGTAAAAGTTAACCAAGTGAGTTGTGGCCCTGCCGTTACTCGTTATGAACTAACTCCTGCACCAGGGGTAAAGGTAAGCAAAATTATCAGTCTCACCGATGACTTGCAATTGAATCTGGCTGCACCCGGGATACGTATAGAGGCTCCTATTCCGGGTAAATCAGCTATAGGCATTGAAGTACCAAGTTCCAAGGTTGGCAGTGTTGGGCTCCGCAGTCTGCTCGGTGCCAGTTCCTTCAAGAAACTAAATAGTCCGCTGGCCTTTGCGCTGGGGGAAGACATAGGGGGAAATCCAGTAGTAGCCAAGCTTAGTGATATGCCCCATCTTCTGATTGCCGGTTCGACCGGTTCAGGGAAGAGCGTTTGCCTGAACAGTATAATTATGGGTTTACTATACAATGCTACACCTGATGAGCTGAAACTTGTTTTTATAGACCCCAAAATGGTGGAATTAACAATATACAATGGTATACCGCACCTTTTGACACCGGTGGTGACAGACCCTAAAAAGGCTTCGGTAGTATTGCGGTGGATGACTACCGAAATGGAAAAACGGTATAAGATGTTTGCTGATAAGGGAGTCCGTGATATATATCGCTATAATCAAGCGGCCTCGCCGTTGCCTTTTATCGTTATTATTATCGATGAACTGGCGGACTTAATGATGGTCGCTCCCGTGGAAGTGGAAGATTCCATATGCAGATTGGCGCAGATGGCTCGGGCAGCCGGCATTCATTTGATCGTTGCCACCCAGCGGCCTTCTGTTGATGTGGTAACAGGTATCATCAAGGCCAATATACCTTCCCGAATTGCCTTCGCGGTCTCATCTCAGACTGATTCCCGCACTATTCTCGATATTGGGGGAGCTGAGAAGCTTCTCGGCAAAGGTGATATGCTATTTTCACCAGTGGGAGCGGTTAAACCCTATCGGGTACAGGGGGCCTTCGTATCAGATAGCGACATTGAAACAACCGTGACCTTTATTAAGGAACAGAGCTTATCAGGCGACCATACCGACCAGTTTAAGGAAATAGAGATATCCCTTGAAAACACCGACTTGGATAATGGGGATGACTTATTCTGGGATGCAGTAAGGGTTTTAGTAGAGAATCAAAAAGCCTCGGTGTCTTTTTTGCAGCGCAAACTGCGGGTTGGGTACGCTCGTGCGGCACGACTGATGGATCTGATGGAAGAACGGGGAATTGTTTCTGAATCGGACGCCAGCAAAAAACGCGAAATATTGATCGATGCAGAACAGCTAGAAAAACTATACGCGAATAATAAACTATGCTAGTATGATTTTATCAAACACTTACTCTACTGAGGAAGTGTTTGATAAAATCGCTCGCGGCACGATGCACATAAAACGCGAAAGGAATGCGCTATAGCGCCCGCGTTTTGGCGCGCAATTCGCACAAGTGCTCATTGAATTATCAAACACCCTTAAGACACCTACTCTATAGGTGGGGGATAAAGCGATTTTTCGTCAGTGGTGGGTTGGGGCCGCAACTGAGGAGTGTTTGATAAAAACGCTCGCGGCGCGATGCACACAAAACGCGAAGGGAATGCGCTGCCCGTCCGCGTTTTGGCGCATAATTCGCACAAGTGCTCATTGAATTATCAAACGCTCTTAAGACACTGAGGAACGTTTGATAATAACGCTCGCGGCACGATGCACACAAAACGCGAAAGGAATGCGCTATAGCGCCCGCGTTTTGGCGCACAATTCGCGTAAGCGCTCATTGAATTATTATTCAGTTAATGTTGGAGGATCGGCATGAAGCTTACCTCTAGAGAGAGAGAAATAGTCGACGCATTGCAGAAGGAACCGCTTATTTCTCAGGATGAACTGGCACTTCATTTTGGCATAAGCCGCTCTTCTGTGGCTGTGCATATATCTAATCTTATGAAAAAGGGAGTAATCCTGGGCAAGGGTTATGTTTTTAATAAAAAGGTTTCGATTGTGGTGGTAGGTCAGGTTTATCTGGAGATAAGTGTTCTGGAAGCGGATCGCACTTTTATAGACATGAAGTACACGGGTTTTGGGCAGGAAGTATGCAAGACGCTATCTGGTTATGGGATCAGTACCAAGCTGATCACCGTGGTGGGCAACGATGATCTTGGCAATAGTATTCTGAAAGACTTGCAGGCTGATGAGGTTGACATAGCCCACATTTACCGACACCCGGAGAAAAGAACCTGTAAGCAAGTTGTATCTAACCGCGGGCTTCATTTAGAAGAAGGTTTTACTCAGCAAGACTTCCAACAAGCGATTGCCGCCCGTGAATGGGTGGCATCTAACTGTGATTGGCTGATTGTAGAACCGGGATTTACTGAGCTGTTAAGTAATAAAATATTGAGTCGGGCCGATAGAAATCCGGTTTTATGTGGATGCTGGTGTGCGTATGAAGTTATTCCTGATTTTTTATCAGGTTACAATTTGTTAGTGCTAGGAACAAAGAATTTTGAGGATTATGACCTTTATGTGAATAGAGGCATGGAGTTGATTGAAGCTGGCACGCAAAATTGTATAATAACTGATGGAAGCAATGGTATGATATTAATAAATGAAGAAGGAGCCCGGGATTTTCCACTGCCTCCCAACCAGACTTTTGACAGCAGCCAAGATCTGCATATTTTTCTAGCTGGCCTGGTGCATGGTTTATCGGCAGGATATCCAATAAGACAAGCATTGCGCATTGCTAGTGGTGCTGCTCACTTGAACAGGGATAACGGATAACCCGGATATAAATATTGGGGTGATTGACATAGGTACCTTTGGAGAAACATTAAGAAGAGAACGCGAAAGACAGGGTATCAGCCTGGACACGGTGGCTGAAGCGACCAAAATCCGTAAACACTATCTCAATGCTTTGGAGCAAGAAGACTTTGATGTTCTTCCGCCCCGTGTCTATGCAACGGGTTTTGTGGCAACTTATGCCCGTTATTTGAAATTAGATGCGGAAGCTGTTGTCGAGCAGTTTAAGAGCTTGGCTTACTTCAACAAAATCGAACCAGCTCCCGTATTAGCCCCGAAACGGACTAAACGTGCATTGAAAATACCCATCCAAAACATAATTGCGGCAGCTATGTTCCTGCTCATAGCTTTATGGGTTGGCAACCTAGTTAGTGCTTATATAGCCCAGCGAGGAATTGCTGGGCCGCCGAGCGTACAGCAGCCCGCGGTCGTTAATCCTCCTGTGGAACAAACCGTCCCTGACAAGCTGGTTCTAGCCATTGCCGCGCGGCAAAAATGCTGGCTGCAGGTTACTGTTGATGGGACAGTGGAGTTTTCCGGTATTGTAGAGGCTGGTGATAATAAATCTTTTCAAGCTACTGGATCGATTATCGTGAAAGCGGGTAATGCAGGGGGAATTGATTTGTCTCTAAACGGCAAGCCCCTGGCACCGTTGGGCAATGTGGGACAGGTAGTGGAGAGACAATTTGATAAAGGCAGTATTGCCAAGGAATAGGAGCGCCCATAAGTGAATGTTGGTTTTATCAGTTTAGGTTGTTCGAAAAACCAGGTTGATAGTGAAATTATGATTGCGACCATGAAGAATTCGGGTTACAAAATTGTTAATAAGCTCACCAGAGCTGAGATCATAATTATTAATACCTGCGGATTTATTAACGAAGCGAAAGAAGAAGCAATTAATACTATTATAGAAACAGGAAAATTGAAGAAAACTGGCCATTTACAGTATCTGGTGGCAACGGGCTGTCTGGCCCAGAGATACGGACAGGAACTGCTGGATGAGATGCCTGAGTTGGATGGAATTGTAGGTATCTCATTTTTTACGGATATTCACAAAGTAGTCAGCCGTATTCAGCAGGGAGAAAGGGTGGCCTTGTTGGGTGCGCCTCCAGTGGTTTTTATGGAAAAGGGTCCTCGAGTACTTACCACTCCAGCCGGTTCAGCCTATTTAAAAATTACCGAAGGCTGCAATAATCGCTGCAGTTATTGTGCGATACCCATGATCAGAGGTAACCTGCGCTCGCGACCTCAGGCGGAAATTATTCAAGAAGCCCGAGATCTGATAAACAGGGGTGTGCGTGAACTGGTGGTGGTAGGTCAAGATACGGCTATGTATGGAACAGATTTAGGGGGAAAACCTAATTTATCGGGTCTGTTAAAGGAAATGACCGCTATTGATGGACTGGAATGGATTCGTTTGATGTATCTCCATCCCGCTCACATCGATGAGCAGATTATAGAGATCATAGCAGGTGAAGATAAGGTTTTACCCTATCTCGATATACCCATTCAACACGCTGCTGACCAGGTCCTAAAGGACATGAACCGAAAACATGACTACCAGCAGCTGCATTCATTAATACGACGGCTAAGAGAGCAGATAAGTGATTTAGTATTAAGAACAACGGTAATGTTAGGCTTTCCGGGTGAGAATGAAGCAGATTTCGAATTCTTGCATGATTTTGTACGGGCAACCGAATTCGATTGGTTAGGAGCCTTTGCCTTTACTCCAGAGGAAGGTACTGCCGCTTATTCCATGCCTGAACAGGTACCCGAGGAAGTTAAACAAGAGCGTCTGGATGCCATAATGAGCCTGCAGCAGGGTATAACCCGTCAAAAAAACATGACCAGGCTAAATAACAACGAGAAGATATTGATATCTTCTCAGGCATCCAAAAACCTTTACATCGGCCGAGCTTATTTCCAGGCACCAGCGGTTGACGGTATAACAATGGTAAAGACTGGAGCCAAACTGACCAAAGGCACTTTTATAAATGTTCACCTTAAAGGGATTAGAGACTATGATATGATTGGGGAACCGATTGATGAATATTCCGAATAGTATAACTATTTTTAGAATACTCCTGATTCCTATATTTGTGGTCTTGATGCTGACCAGAATCCCTTATGGCGGCACCATGGGAGCAGCAATTTTCCTGTTTGCCGCCTTGACCGACAGCCTGGACGGCTACTTGGCCCGTAAATGGAAGCAAACCACCAAGTTAGGGGCCATACTGGATCCCTTGGCTGACAAACTATTGATTACCGCTGCCTTGATCAGTCTAGTTGAACTTGGCCGACTCCCGGGTTGGATGGCCATTGTTATTATCGGCCGGGAATTTGCAGTTACAGGTTTGCGGGTAGTTAAAGCCGAGGAGGGGATAATCATCCCCGCCAGCAAAATGGGTAAACTGAAAACGATTAGCCAGGTTGTCGCCGTGCTAATCGTGATGTTACAGAACTTCTTCTATCCTCTAGCTAATTGGCCAATCGGGCATTGGGCCATGTATATAGCGTTGATAATAACTCTCGTTTCCGGTATAGAGTATTTTCAGAAGAATAAGATAAATATCTATACATAATCATTAGTCCTTAGATAGCACTTACCCTCAGACCGTCAAAAAAGCCCAATAGCTACGTTATTAACAAAAGCCCGTTCAATCAACGTACTTGTTACGGGGACATTCCAAGGGACATTCCTCGAAGAGGTGTGTCCCAAAACCTTAATTGAGGTGTGTCCCCATACCTTATACCGCCTCAATCACGGGCGTTTATTAATGCCTTGCTCTTGAACTTTTTTGATCGGCCTGACTTTATCGACACTCTGACTTGCCTTCTAAGAAGGCAAGTTTCTTCACTTCTGCCCGCAGGCATGCAAAATTTTCAGGGGTCAAGGATTGCTTCCCAGCGGAAAGAGCCCGGTCAGGATAGGGATGGGTACAACAAGCTTCCTCCCGCCTCCACCATTATTACTAGACATTGTTAATATAAGCACAAGCAACGCAAGATCAAAGTTTTTGAAAACTGATTAAAATAAGTTGACAAAAATAAGTTGAGATTATATATTTAATGCAATTGAAAAGTAAACTGATGAGCAAGAGAAGTAGGTTAGGGAAAGTATTTCAGAGAGCCGCCGGTTGGTGTGAATGCGGTAATACGGAACTAATTGAATGGACTTGCGAGGGCGACTCGAAACCAGCCGGGAGTAGACGTCGACGGGAACCCTGTCCGTTATCAGTGGGGTGCGCATGATGGTGCGTAAGATGAGTGGGTAACTTTGTTACCAAATTAGGTGGTACCGCAGAAGTGTAAGCTTTTGTCCTTATTAAGGGCAAAAGCTTTTTTTATTGCCCATTATGCTCCCCATGTTTCATTTTAGGACTTAGATCTCCATCAACTGATGAAATGAGGTTAGGAAAATGATCAGACCAAGCAGTGAAACCATACTGAAATTAGCCCAGGAATATAGTGTGATACCTATATGCCGCGAAATTCATGCGGATGTCATCACTCCTATTACCCTCTTGCGCAAGCTCGCCGGTATGAGTACACGATATTTTTTGCTGGAAAGCGTTGAGGGAGGGGAGAAGTGGGGGCGCTATTCCTTCCTGGGCTACGATCCGCTTATGCGGGTATACTGCAAAGAAGGGGTGGTTACTATCGAACGTGATGGTGACAGCACCCATATCCAGACTGAATCTCCTTTGGATGTACTGCGGGCAATTCAGCAGGAATATACCTCGCCGAAGCTGCCCGGGATGCCTCCTTTTACCGGAGGTTTTGTGGGGTATTTTGCCTATGCCATGATCGCCTACGCAGAACCTAAATTAAAAATCAAGCGGGGCGAGAGCAACGATTTCGACCTGATGCTGTTTGATAAGGTAATCGCTTTTGATCATCTCAAGCAGAAAATTTGTATTGTGGTCAATATGCAGACCGACAATGTGTTGGACAATTATGGGCGGGCCACGGCCGAACTGGAAGCCATTGCCGGGTTAATCCGTGATGGCCAGCCTCTGGCTAAACTAAAGAACGAAAAGAGTGTGCAGTTTACCTGCAATGTGAGTAAAGAAGATTATTGTGCCATGGTGGAGAGGACTAAAGAATACATCAGGGAGGGGGACATTTTTCAGGCGGTTATCTCCCGCCAGTTTGTCGCTCCCTATCAGGAAAGTTTGCTGAATGCCTACCGGGTGTTGCGAACTACCAATCCTTCCCCTTATATGGTCTATATGCATATCGATGGTGATGAGATCATGAGTACATCTCCCGAAACCCTGGTGCGTCTGCAAAACGGAATGCTTACAACGTTTCCGGTGGCGGGTTCGCGCCCCCGGGGGAAAACAGAGGAGGAGGATCAGAATCTAGAGAAAGAGTTGCTGGCTGATGAAAAAGAACTGTCGGAACATAATATGCTGGTGGATCTGGGCAGGAATGATCTTGGCAAGATCTCCAGGTACGCTTCCGTCAATGTCACAGAATATATGATGGTCCACCGTTATTCCACCGTTATGCATATCTGTTCGCAGGTGGACAGCGAAATTGTCCCTGAGTGTGATGGATACAGCGCTATTGAAGCGGTATTGCCGGCAGGGACTCTGTCAGGAGCACCCAAGATACGGGCCTGCGAGATTATAGAGGAAATAGAAGGGGAGCCCCGCGGCATATACGGCGGCGCGCTGGGATACCTGGATTTTACGGGTAATATGGATACTTGCATCGCCATTCGCATGGCAGTGAAAAAGGGCAATCAGGTCTTTGTACAGGCCGGCGGAGGGATTGTGGCCGACAGTGTACCTGAGAATGAATATGAGGAATCCGCTAATAAGGCTCTGGCAGTGATAAATGCTATTCGCAATGCTGGTGAGGTGGATAACTAATGATTTTAATTATTGATAATTATGACAGTTTTACCTATAACCTGGTGCAGCTGGCGGGCAGCCTCAACTCTGATATCAAGGTCGCACGCAACGATGAACTGACGGTGGAGGAGATTAACGCCTTCGGGCCTACCCATATCATCCTGTCACCGGGGCCGGGCTACCCGAAGGATGCCGGCATATGCGAGGAGGTAGTCCGGCAGCTGGCGGGCAAAGCGGCTATACTCGGGGTATGTCTGGGACATCAGGGCATCTGCGAAGTATATGGAGCCGAAATCGGTCATGCCCGACGCTTGATGCACGGGAAAAAAAGTCGCATCAGTATAGATAACACCGTTCCTCTCTTTAAGGGGCTGCCTCCGCAGATTGAGGCAGCGCGTTATCATTCCCTGGCTGCCAGGAAAGAGACCCTCCCCGCTCATCTGCAGGTTATTGGAGAGGATGAGATGGGCGAGGTAATGGCAGTAAAACATGCGGATTTTGCGGTTTACGGTGTGCAGTTCCACCCGGAATCAATCTTGACCCCGATGGGGCCGGTTATTTTAAAAAATTTTTTAGGATTATAGGAGGGAAATGAAATGATACAGAAGGCAATTAAGGAAGTGCTCAGCGGCAACGATCTTGACATTGAAACCACTAAAGCGGTTATGCGGCAGATGATGGACGGCACGGCCACGCCAGCTCAGATGGGAGCACTACTGGCCGGGCTGCGGATGAAAGGCGAATCGGTGGCAGAGATCACTGCCTGCGCGGAGGTTATGCGGGAAAAAGGCCTTAAAATCAACCCGGTGCGCAAGGTCATTGATATTGTTGGAACCGGCGGCGACGGAACCAACACCTTCAACATTTCCACTACCTCAGCTTTTGTGGTGGCAGCCGGACGTGTTCCGGTAGCCAAACACGGTAATCGGGGCGTATCAAGCAAGAGCGGCGCTGCCGATGTACTGGAGCATCTGGGGGTAAACCTGAACCTTACTCCCGATCAGAGTGAGAAAATTCTGGAACAGAGCAATATTTGTTTCATGTTCGCGCAGGTCTATCATTCCTCGATGAAACACGCCGCACCGGTCCGCAGGGATATGGGAGTTCGGACTATTTTCAACGTATTGGGACCCCTGGCCAATCCGGCCGGTGCCACCATGCAGTTGATGGGGGTTTATGATCGCAAGCTGGTGGAACCGCTGGCCCAGGTACTATCCAACCTGGGTGTAGTGCGGGGGGTGGCAGTTAGCGGCAGTGATGGCATGGACGAGGTCACTCTCACCGGTCCAACTCATGTTTGCGAAATTCGAGACGGCGAACTGAGCAGCTATGATATTACTCCCGAGCAGTTTGGCTTTCAGCGCTGTAAACTGGAGGATCTGACCGGTGGCACCCCGGCCGAGAATGCCCAAATTACCTTGGAGATTCTAAATGGCAGAGAGCGGGGACCGAAACGGGATGTAGTGGTGCTCAACGCGGCCATGGCGCTCTATCTGGGGATTGACGACTGTCCGGTAACCGACTGTATCAAAATGGCTCAGGATTTGATTGATTCTGGCAAAGCGGCTGCCAAACTGGATGAGTTCCGTAGATTGACCAATGAGGTCTTATGATGATATTAGATAAACTAGCTGCTTCGGCTCACAACCGGGTGGTGCGCAATCAAGCTCGCATCTCGCTGGAACAGATGCAAAGAGCGGCCTGCGGTTTAAATGCTGACACCAGCCTTCCCTTTGAAAAGGCCTTGCAAGGCCCCGATATCAAGTTTATCTGTGAAATAAAGAAGGCATCGCCTTCCCTGGGCTTAATCGCGCCTGACTTCCCTTACCTGCAGATTGCCAAGGAATATGAGCAGGCCGGGGCAGCCGCGATCTCGGTACTAACCGAACCGGAATACTTTCAGGGAAGGGACGAATATCTGGCTGAGATTCAAAAAACGGTTGCCATTCCACTGTTACGCAAGGACTTTATGGTGGATGTATACCAGATCTATGAGGCCAAAACTATAGGTGCCTCAGCAGTCCTGCTCATTTGTGCACTGCTGAATACGCCGACCATTCGAGATTATATTGCGGTATGCGATGAGTTGGGCCTGTCAGCGCTGGTGGAAGCGCACGACGAGCGGGAAGTAGAATCGGCCCTGGCAGCCGGAGCGCGCATCATAGGGGTTAACAACCGCAATCTCAAAGATTTCACGGTAGACCTCAATAATAGTCTGAAGCTGCGCCAATTGGTGCCGGACAACATTCTTTTTGTAGCTGAAAGCGGTATTCGCAGCGCCGCCGATATCGAGGTGCTGCGTAAAGCTAAAGTGAACGCGGTGCTGATCGGGGAAGCCCTGATGCGCAACCCGGATAAAGTCAAAATGTTGGCCGAACTGCGGGGAAACTTCCGATGACCCGGATAAAAATTTGCGGCTTGACCCGCGAAGAGGACATTGCCGCCGTCAATCGATGCCTGCCTGACTATATAGGCTTGGTATTTGCCGAAAGCCGGCGGCGGGTGACGCCAGAGCAGGCGAGGCGACTTAAAGCAGGTTTGGATGATCGTATTAAAGCGGTGGGTGTTTTTACTAATGCGCCCGTGCCATTTATAGTGGACCTGTGTGAGCAGAAAATCATCGACGTAGTGCAGCTGCATGGCGATGAAAACGAAGCCTTCATCCAGTCGCTCAAACAAGAAATCGCTTGCCCGGTGATCAAAGCCGTACGGGTACAGAATAGGGAGCAAATTCTGCAGGCCCAGGAAATGCCCTGCGATCTGCTTTTGCTGGACACCTACCAGGAAGGGCAATATGGTGGCAGCGGCAGGACCTTCGATCGGAAGCTTATTCCGGCATTGGATAAGCGGTTTTTTCTGGCGGGTGGTTTGGAGGCCGGCAATATTGAGCAGGTGGTCCGGGAGTGCCATCCCTTTGGCGTAGACATCAGCAGCGGGGTGGAAACCGACGGCGTGAAAGATGAAGCTAAGATCAGACAAATCATTGCCATCATTAGAAGCTTTGATATGAAAGAAGGGAACAAAAAATTATGAAGCAAGACCGATTCGGTCCCTATGGGGGACAGTATATTCCGGAGACGCTAATGAACGCGGCCCTCGAGCTGGAACAGGCCTATGAATATTATAGACACGACGAGGATTTCCAGCAGGAACTCGACGAACTGATGAAAAACTATGCCGGGCGGCCCTCTATGCTTTACTATGCGTACAAGATGACCCGTGATCTGGGCGGTGCCAAAATTTATCTCAAGCGGGAGGATTTGAACCATACCGGATCGCATAAAATCAACAATGTTCTGGGGCAGGTGCTCCTCGCCAAGAAGATGGGGAAAAGCCGGGTGATAGCGGAAACCGGTGCCGGGCAGCATGGTGTGGCTACCGCCACCGCTGCAGCCTTGATGGACCTGGAATGCGAAGTCTTTATGGGCAAGGAAGATACCGAGCGTCAGGCGCTGAATGTCTTTCGTATGGAACTGCTCGGAGCTAAAGTGCATGTAGTCGAAAGCGGCACCCAGACTCTCAAGGATGCAGTCAACGAAACCTTTCGGGAATGGGCTTCCCGCATGGATGATACCTTTTATGTGCTCGGTTCGGTAATGGGACCCCACCCTTATCCTACTATGGTGCGGGACTTCCAGAAGATCATAGGCCAAGAAATAAAAGCTCAACTGCTGGCCAAGGAGAATAGGCTGCCAGATGCGGTCATAGCATGTGTCGGCGGCGGCAGCAATGCCATGGGGGCTTTTTATGAGTTTATTGCTGATACTTCGGTGCAGCTGATAGGCTGTGAAGCCGCCGGCTTAGGGGTGGATAACCCTAAAAATGCCGCCACTCTGGCCAACGGCAGCGTAGGGATATTTCATGGCATGAAATCTTATTTCTGCCAGGACGAGTTTGGGCAAATTGCCCCAGTCTACTCTATATCGGCCGGTCTGGACTATCCAGGGATCGGGCCGGAGCATGCCATGCTGGCCGATACAGGCCGGGCTCAGTATGTACCCATTACCGATGCGGAAGCGGTGGAGGCGTTCGAATATCTATCGCGCACCGAAGGAATCATCCCCGCTATTGAAAGCGCCCACGCGGTCGCCTATGCCTGCCAGCTGGCTCCAACTATGGATAAGGATAAGATAATTGTTGTTAACATTTCCGGACGCGGTGATAAAGATGTAGCGGCCATTGCCCGTTACAGGGGGGTAAAAATTTATGAGTAGAATTAAAAATGTATTCAATCATGGGAAGGCCTTTATTGCTTTTATAACTGCCGGAGATCCTAATCTGGATGTTACTGAGCAGTTGATACCCGCCATGGCCCAGGCGGGTGCAGACCTTATAGAAATCGGGATTCCTTTCTCTGATCCGGTCGCTGAGGGTATAGTCATTCAGGATGCCAGCGCGCGCGCTCTGGCTGCTGGAACTACTACTGAAAAAATATTTGATATGCTGCAGCGGGTGAGGGAAAAGACCGATATTCCGCTGGCATTCATGACTTATACCAATCCTATCTTTGTTTACGGCAGCGCGCGCTTCATGCAGCGGGCAGCGGCCTGTGGCATTGATGCGATCATCGTGCCCGATCTGCCCTTCGAGGAAAAAGAAGAACTCCTATCCTGCTACACGGCTTGTGACATTGACTTGATTTCACTTATCGCGCCTACTTCTAAACAACGTATATCCATGATTGCCGCCGAAGCCGAGGGGTTTGTTTACTGCGTTTCCTCCCTGGGTGTAACCGGGGTGCGCAGTCAAATAACCACCGACATTGCTGAGATGGTGGCCTTGGTCAAGGCCAGCCAGGACATTCCCTGTGCTATCGGATTTGGGATCTCGACCCCGGAGCAGGCCAGTGCTATGGCTGCTCACGCCGACGGGGTTATTGTGGGCAGCGCCATAGTGAAAATAGCTGAACAATATGGGGTGGAATGTGTCCAGCCGATCTCCGACTATGTGCGGCAGATGAAATCTGCCCTTAAATAAAGGGAGGTTACTAGAGATGATTTTTGTATTAAAATCGGGAGTGTCCGCGCAAAATATCGAGGCATTTACCCTGCAAATTGAAGCCCGCGGTTTCAAAACCTTTTTGAGTACCGGCACCGAACATACCGTGGTCTGTTTAATAGGCAACACGGCTACTATTGATTTAGATGCGGTGGTCCAGACCAACGAAATTGTGGAGTATGGCAAACGCGTTACCGAACCCTACAAAGCAGTGAACCGAGCAGTTCATCCAGAGGACACAGTTGTAAACGCTGGGGGTGTACTCATTGGACAGGGAATGTTTCAGGTAATATCGGGTCCCTGCTCGGTAGAAAGCGAAGCGCAGATTATCGAAGTGGCCAAATCTGTTAAAGCCAGTGGGGCCACACTGCTGCGAGGCGGTGCCTTTAAGCCGCGCACTTCACCCTACGCCTTTATGGGGCTCCAGGAGGATGGATTGCGGTTGTTGCTGAAGGCCAAGCAAGAGACTGGCTTGCCGGTTGTTACCGAGGTAATGAATCAGACGCAGCTGCCTTTGTTTGACGATATTGATGTTATTCAGATCGGGGCCCGCAATATGCAGAACTTCGATTTATTGAAAGAGGTCGGACGTTTGCGGAAACCCGTGCTGCTTAAAAGAGGGCTCGCTAATACTCTGGAAGAACTGTTAATGAGTGCCGAGTATATTTTGTCGGAAGGCAACAGCCAGGTCATCCTCTGCGAACGAGGCATACGCACCTTTGAAACCTCTACCCGCAATACCCTGGATTTGTCGATCGTGCCGTTGCTGAAAAAAAGAACCCACCTGCCGGTTATTGTCGATCCCAGCCATGCTGCAGGTCTCCGCGAGCTAGTTGCACCGCTGTCACGTGCTGCGGTAGCAGTCGGTGCCGATGGCCTAATGATTGAAACCCATAATGATCCCGCCCGGGCTCTGTGCGATGGAGCCCAGTCCCTGGATCTGATCCAGTTTGGCTGCTTGATGGAGGATCTTAAGCGTAGGATTGCCTTTGAAGGGAAGCGGATCGGAAATTTGTGAAAAATTCTATAGTTATTTTGAATAGGGGATATCTAACTAAAAAAAAATATTAAGTCCCAAAACAACTAAGTCAAGAAATTTTATCAGCATAGGGCCCTCCGGGGTGACAGGTCCCTTGTCCCACTTCTCTGTCACACAAATACAGCAAAAATCCGAGATAAGTATATTATATACGCGATACATATTGCCGCCTCTACCAAGCGAAATGATAAGGCAAGCAATGTATAACCATATATATCCAGAAAACTCAATTCAGGCTTATTATTTAAAGTGGTTGGAATATCTTTAAAGGTATAAAAAATATATAGCAATAATGAAATGAGACTTACAAACATTATGAATACTACACCTGCTGCTAATATCCTAAGCACGATGTCTATACTTATGCGTGTAGATAGATATCCAATAAAAGCAGTAGCTAAACCAAACCCTATAATATTCTTAATTGAAGCAAGTACTATTTTAATAAAAACTTTTCTCTGTTCATCGTTGTTCATTCATATCTTCCTTCTGGGTGACAGGGACCAGGGGATGGTTCGATGGTTCTCTGGCACATAAATATTATTCAGGGATTAATAAACTAATTTCTTTTAGCATTTTACTATGAGTTCATTCGGTGCTAAAAATTTTAATTCCAATCTTTTGATTTTCTCGTTTAATTAGCTTTTCCATTAACTACTATGCAATAATTATATTCATTTATTATAGCATCAATAGATTCCGGCAGCACTTCTTTATGTAACAGAGAATCATCCCCTGTCATTGTATCCGAGAGTATCGTTGATAGAGAAGGGACACGGGGACGGGTCCCGCGTCCCAGAATTTAATGGTATAAAATGATGACTCTGAGCTGAAGAGGGACAGGTCCATTATCCCTGAGCGCGGCGGGAAGCAAACGTATAAAATACCAAAGTAACATAAAAGAGGAAAATTGAATAAAGTATTGTAGGCTATGTCGTATATAGAAGCTTTAGAATTAAGTTCCATGAAATAATTAATATGAGGAGGTTTAATAATGACAAAGCATCATCCGTCTTGTGGTTGCTCGGATTGTTTCCCTGAGCATGAGCACAAGCATAATGAGACTAAAGTGGTTTTTAGCTGCGGATCAGGTGGGGGGGCAAATATACCAGTTAGCCGCGCAGTAGCATTAGGGGCAGCATTAGGATCAGCCTATCAACAACCTAGTTTGATAGTGGGAACTGTAACCCTTAATACCAGAGGACTTAAAAGCCCCAGCGTAAAGATTGATTATTCCAGCGTCGTAAGTTTTAAAACAACCCAATTCCTTTTTGAAATAGCCATAAGATTCCAGTTGAGCAGAGCCTGTAATAATGGACAAAAGATTCCGCTCGCCACCTGGACCTATGAAAGAGAAGTGGAAAGCCAGGTTCCCATTGAACTTATTGGTCCACTAAATGTTGAATTCAAAGACCCTATTGCTTTCACATGGTGCGATTGCATTGATTGCCCGGGTTGCTGCACCTATTTTGTGGAGATTGTCGATGTAGACACCGAAAATATAGATTTTGCTTTAGTCAGTAATGTGGGGATTAATGCCCTTGCTTTTAGCGATAAATAAAAAGGTTCCGGGTGTAGTGCCTAAAATTAAATAAAGAAAAACCAACCCAAGAAGGCTAGAATAAGATTAAGCTGTCTAGCCTTCTTGATTTTGTATTTAGATTCATATCGTCTCTTCGGATGCTCAACATTCTTATCCAGGCCGGTTCTTTTCACATGGGATAGAAAATTGCTTATAATAGTACCAGGTTTAAAATAGGAGTGAATACAATTTGAAGAATGCATACATTATTTCAACCGGGTCTGAACTATTACTCGGAACTACCGCGGACAGTAATTCGGTTTTTTTAGCCTCACGGCTGATGGAGATGGGAATAAAAGTAATCGGCAAAATCACCGTAGGAGACAATCAGGAACAGCTAAGCCGGGCTTTTCAAGTTGGTGTAGAATCTGCCGATATTGTGATTAGTACTGGAGGATTAGGGCCGACTTTTGATGATCTAACTAAAATAGTTGCCAGTGAAATAATGGGGTGCAGCCTGGTACTTTGGCCAGAAGAGGAGGAGCGGCTGCGCAAATGGTTTGCGAAGCGTGAGCGCCCTATGCCGGAAATTAACCTCAGACAGGCTATGTTCCCAGCGGAAGCCATTGTACTTGCCAACAGTAAGGGTACCGCTCCCGGCATGTATTTGCGGAAGAACGCTAAAATAATGATTTTATTACCGGGGCCACCCCGGGAAATGCAAAATATGTATTTAAATGAAGTTGAACCCCTTTTAAAAAAGGATTTTGCAAATGATTTGCCTAAAATAATAAGAAGGACTATTAAGATTATGGGGTTGGGCGAATCACAGGTGGAGGAAAGGCTGGGCGATTTGATGAATTGCCCGGAGGGGATATCCATGGCACTGCTGGCGACTGCGGGGGAAGTCCACATTCGGCTGGCAGGGGAAGCAGCGAATGACGGCAGTCGATTATTGAGCGACTTCGCCACAAGGATTGCCCGGAAAATGGGCAGAAATGTCTTTGGGTTGGATGACGAAACCCTGGTTGCCAAGACAGCCGGCTTGCTCATATCCAAGGGGAAAAAACTGGCGGTGGCGGAATCATGCACTGGTGGACTGCTGGGCAAAATGATTACTGATAAGCCAGGGAGTTCCGAATACTTCTGGGGAGGAGTTATTTCCTATAGTAATGAATCCAAGCAACGTATACTAGGAGTCCGGGAGGATACGCTGCAAAAATATGGAGCAGTTAGCCAGGAAACGGCCGGGGAGATGGCCCAGGGGATACGCAGAATCTCGGGAGCCGATGTGGCTCTGGCGATTACCGGGATTGCCGGGCCTGAGGGCGGGAGTATTGATAAACCAGTGGGCCTGGTGTATATAGCGCTTGCCTATGACAATGGTTGTGATGTGAAAGAATGTAGATTTGGACTGGGCAGAGATTTAATCAGAATATTATCTGCGAAATCTGCTCTGGACTTTCTCAGGAGACAGATGGAGTACAGTTGAAAATAATATTGGGAGGATTATCCTATGAGAATGTTTGTGGCTATACCAGTTCCAGACCATGTTAAACAGCACGCCAGGATGTTTAGGAACGAATTAGGTACCAGCCGAGCCGATATTAAATGGGTAGAGTATGAAAACTACCACTTAACCCTTAAATTCCTGGGGGAGGTTGATGAAGGGAGTTTGCCCGAGATCAACAAAAATCTAATGCGGGCAGCAGATTCGTGCCCGGCTTTTAATCTTTCAATCGATGGTCTGGGTTTTTTTCCAAGCCGGATGAGGCCGCGGGTTATATGGCTGGGATTAAGGGGAGAGATTGAAAAGGCAGAATTTCTGGGCGAGAGGGTAGATGCCTACCTGGCTTCTTTAGGGTTTGATGAGGAAAAAGAGCACCGTTTTCATCTGACTCTGGGAAGGATTCGCACTGATGCCAAAATAAATGAACTGCTAAAAATTGCAGAACATATGGCTGGTCACAAAAAATTGAATCCATTTAAGGTAGACCGGGTTCAATTAATGAAAAGTAGTCTTGGCCCCGGCGGGCCGACATATTCGGTTCTGGCAACACATGAATTAAAAGGATAAAAGTGTATTGACATAAAAGATGGGACTGCTTATAATTGAAAAACGAACATATGTTTGAGGGAGGGAATAGCTTGGAAGCAAAGGATATAAAACATGAGAAAGCGGAGGCTCTTAATAATACTATTAAGACCATAGAGAAGCAGTTTGGGAAGGGTTCGATTATGAAACTGGGAGATAATGTGGCTATGAATGTGGCGGTTATTTCGACCGGTTGTATATCCCTGGATATGGCTTTAGGAGTGGGGGGCATACCACGAGGCAGAGTTATTGAGATATTTGGCCCGGAATCTTCTGGTAAAACCACGGTTGCCCTGCATTCGATTGCCCAGGCGCAAAAAGAAGGCGGGATGGCCGCGTTTATTGATGCCGAACATGCACTGGATCCGCTGTATGCGAAAAGATTGGGAGTTGATATTGCCAATCTTCTGGTTTCACAACCGGATAATGGTGAACAAGCCTTGGAGATATGTGAAGCCCTAGTTAGAAGTGGGGCCATTGATGTGGTGGTAATCGATTCAGTGGCAGCTTTAGTGCCCAAAGCCGAAATTGAAGGGGAAATGGGTGAAAGTCATATGGGTCTGCAGGCTAGGCTTATGTCTCAGGCTTTGAGAAAGCTTACTGCCCATATCAGCAAATCAAATGCTATTGTCATATTTATTAACCAGATACGCGAGAAAATAGGTGTAGTCTATGGCAACCCCGAAACAACCACTGGCGGAAGAGCTTTAAAATTCTATTCATCATTGCGGCTGGAGGTTAGAAAAGGTGAAATTATAAAACAAGGGACAGAAATGGTAGGTATCCGTACCAAAGTAAAGGTTGTCAAAAATAAGGTCGCTCCACCTTTCAAATCAGTGGAATTTGACATAATGTATGGTACGGGCATATCCAAAGAAGGGGATGTATTGGATATGGCCACTGAGTTGGAAATCATACAAAAAAGCGGTTCCTGGTATTCATTTGACGGAGAGCGAATGGGACAAGGGCGTGAGAATTCCAAGGAGTATTTGAAAAATAATCCGAATGTATATAAAATATGTTCGGAACGAATAAGGGAAAAGATAAATGCCAAAAATGCGATACCCGCCGAGATCAAGCTTGACACTGTTAGGGAAACTGTCTAAAATCTTAATAAGGCTCTAAAAAGATGTCTTCGCTTGAATACTTGGCCATATAGATACTTTTAACATATATATTGTTCCATAACTTGTATTATTAAAATATCAGCTGCCCGAGAGGCAGTTAGGATTATATGCTAGTTTATGAATAAATATAATTGTCTTTGGGGATTTCTTTTGGTTAAGGTGGGTTATCGTAGTTCTCACTGGGGAATTAATTGACTATTTTCCGTCAAGGCGGGGGAATGCTGAGCTGGTGAGAAGATAACTGAAGATAGTGAGATAGTAGTTTTTAAGCCGAGTTTAATACTCGGCTTTTTATTTTAAATAAGAGGGAGGTGAATAAGATAGGTACACAGGTTATTATTTTAATTGTACTGGCTTTGCTGGCCGGGCTGGCAGGTGGCTATTATGGTCGCAGAAATATTGCGGAAAGTAAGCTGGGGCTGGCCGAGGAAGAAGCCGCTAGAACCATAGAGGAAGCAGCTAAGGAAGCTGAAGCGAAGAAAAAGGAACTTTTACTAGAAGCCAAAGATGAGATTCATCAGAATCGTCAGGAAGTAGAAAAAGACTTAAGAGATAGGCGCAGAGACCTGGATCGCCTTGAGAGAAGGGTGCTGCAAAAAGAAGAGTTAATTGATAAAAAGACTGATAACATAGAAAGAAAGGAACAAAACCTTCAGGAAAAAGAGAAAGACATAGACAAGACCCAACAGGACTTGCAGATGATTCTAACTCAACAATTGAAGGAATTGGAACGTCTTTCCGGTTTGACGACAGAAGGAGCCAAAGAGCTGCTCCTATATAATGTAGAGCAGCAGATTCGGCAGGAAACCGCTGTTATGATTAGAAGTCTAGAAAGTGAAGCCAAAGAGGAGTCTGACAAAAGGGCGAAAAATATTGTTTCGCTGGCAATACAGAGATGCGCTGCTGATGTAGTATCAGAAACCACCGTTTCAGTAGTATCTCTGCCCAATGATGAAATGAAGGGGCGTATTATTGGCCGAGAAGGTCGCAACATCAGGACCTTTGAGACCCTGTCGGGAGTAGATCTAATAATTGACGATACTCCTGAGGCAGTTATATTATCTTCATTTGATCCAGTCCGCAGGGAAATAGCACGAGTTGCACTAGAAAGTCTAGTTTCCGATGGCAGGATACATCCTGCCCGGATTGAGGAAATGATAGAGAAGGCTAAAGTTCAGATTGATCAACAACTCAAAGAAATTGGGGAACAGGCCGCCTTTGAAGTGGGGGTGCATGGATTACATCCCGAGATCATTAAACTTCTGGGACGCCTCAAATATAGAACCAGTTATGGACAGAATGTTTTAAAACACTCCATCGAGGTATCGCACTTGGCTGGAGTAATGGCAGCTGAATTAGATGTTGATATTATGCTGGCCAAGCGTGCCGGTCTGCTGCATGATATAGGCAAGGCCGTGGATCACGAGGTGGTAGGACCGCACGTAGAAATTGGCGTTGACCTGGCCAAGAAATATCGTGAGAGCAAGGAAGTCATTCATGGCATTGAAGCGCATCACGGTGATGTTGAGCCACAGACGATTGAAGCTATACTAGTGCAGGCGGCAGATGCTATTTCGGCCTCACGCCCCGGAGCTAGAAGAGAAACGCTAGAAACCTACATAAAACGATTGGAGAAACTTGAAAATCTGGCTAATACATTTGCAGGTGTAGACAAGTCGTTCGCCATTCAAGCCGGGCGGGAAATAAGGATAATAGTCAAGCCCGAAGAAATAGACGATTTAGCGACTATAACCCTGGTTAAGGAGATAGCCCGCAAAATAGAACAGGAACTGGACTATCCGGGTCAGATCAAGGTAATCGTAATTCGCGAGACTAGATCGGTAGAACTAGCAAAATAAGATGATGTCAGTAGACACCAGGCCTAGAACGGCTTGGTGTCTACTGTTTTATCAAAATTCATTAAGACCGCATTCCTATGTGGGTGATGAACCAATTATTTTCAAGCGATCGTTCGTCCCCTGACTGAGTAGGCGTTAGATAAAAACGCTCGCGGCGCGATGCACACAAAACGCGAAAAGAAGGCGCAATAGCGCCTGCGTTTTGGCGCACAATTCGCACAAGTGCTCATTGAATTATCAAACACTCTTAAGGCTCCAACTAGGGAGCGTTAGATAAAAACGCTCGCAGCGCGATGCACACAAAACGCGAAAGGAAGGCGCAATAGCGCCCGCGTTTTGGCGCACAATGAGCACAAGTGCTCATTGGATATTAATAACTGGTTTATTTTACATGGTATTTTTAGCAGGAATTTTCTCTTTGAATAAGGAAAAGATTATTAACTTAGTAGAAGGAGAAGATAGACTAATGGTTAATGAGTCAGGTTTAGATGCAATAATATCAGTATTTATACGGTATTCTGAACTAAGTGCAGTAAAATACGATGTGAAAAGTGATACTATTAAAATTGAGACAGCTTTAAATAATAGTATTGGTGAGGAACAACGCAGCAAATTTATTACCTGTTGTCAGAAATCCATGGCACTTTTTTATAGAATGACGAAGGTGGAACCTGTACAATTTGCCCTGAAATTTATTGAGAATTCAGGGATTACTATCCTACGATTGTATAGAGACAGCCTTACATTGCGGGAACAAGAAATGGAGCTTTTTGTACGGTTGGTTAGGCAAGAGTTTGCATCTCTGCTGATAATGGATGATAATGACATTGCTGCAGTTGCTAACCTTTCAGGGGATGTAAAAAGGACTTTGCTGCAGAAGCTAAAACAATCACATGATTCGTACCATAATATTTTTGCTTACCGCGATGAGGGCAGGGTATTCTTGTTTAACAAATAGTCTGGAGGAAGAGTAATTGAATATATTGGTAATAGGTGATATTGTTGGCAAACCTGGCAGAGCCATTATTAAGACCCTGCTGCCTAGGCTGCAAAGAGAAAATGATATCAGCTTTACAATTGCTAATGCGGAAAATGCAGCCGGTGGGCGGGGGCTTACCAAAGATGTGAAAGATGAAATCTTAGGGAGCGGAGTCGATGTGCTGACCATGGGTAACCATGTTTGGGACAATAAGAACATTTTTAGTTTCATCGATGACGAGCCCCGATTGATTCGGCCGACCAATTATCCCGGCGACTGCCCTGGGCAGGGTTACCATGTATATAATGCTGGTTTTAATAAGAAAATCGCGGTCATCAATGCATCCGGTCGTATTTATCTGCCTCCCCTGGATTGCCCATTTCAAGCTGTGAGTGATATTCTCAAGGATTTGCATAATAAGGTTGATTATACGATTATTGATTTTCATGCGGAAGCGACTTCTGAAAAATTGGCTTTTGGATATTATTTTGATGGTAGGGTTACTGCAGTTCTGGGTACGCATACCCACGTCCAAACTGCCGATGAGAGAATAATGCCGAACGGTACTGGCTACATCACCGACTTGGGGATGACCGGACCGGTTTATTCCATACTGGGTATGGAGAAGGAACCCATAATTGAGAAATTCCTCAATGGACGTCCTGCTCGTTTTGAGGTTGCGACAGGTCCCGCCCAAATACAGGGAGTGATATTGAAACTGGACGACAATAGCTCTATGGTATTGGAAATAAAAAGATATTCCTATATTTTAGAGAATTAATTGTAAAAATAAATATTAATATGAAAAAATAACCAATCCTTTAGATGCAAAAGAAGGAATTACTGAAATCATTTAGAATATACTTCTAAAGAGCAACCATTTATTCAATATTTAATAATTATTATTTATATTATTGAAGGAGGCTATTTGATGGAAGTACTAAAGGTTTCAGCTAAGTCAAGTCCGAACTCGGTTGCAGGTGCACTTGCTGGAGTGCTTAGGGAAAAAGGTGCTGCAGAAATTCAAGCCATTGGAGCTGGGGCTATTAACCAATCCATTAAAGCGATTGCGATTGCAAGAGGGTTCGTTGCGCCAAGTGGTATGGACCTGATTTGTATACCGGCATTTACCGACATCATGATTGATAATGAAGAGAGAACTGCTATAAAATTAATTATTGAGCCGAGATAATCGCCTCATAAATTACTAATATCTGCCAAATGGCCTTATAACCTGCTAATTGAGCAGGTTTTTTGTTTAAAGGTTAATAGATGCAAATTATGAGGAGGGAAGTATGAAAATCGTTGATTTACATTGTGATACCATTTCCTACCTTGCCAACAGTGGTGGATCGCTTTTGCATAATCAAGCCCAGTACGATTTGCAGAGGGCGCAGACAGCCCAGGTTTGTATGCAGTTCTTTGCTCTCTTCACCAAGCCGGCCGATAGTAATATATCATTAAGAAACATTCTTAAACAGGTAGAAAAGTTCTTAAATGAGATGGAAAGCAACCCGGGCGCCTGTTATCATTTAACCAGCAGCCAGGACCTGCTTGAACCAAACAACTGTAACCGACTTGCTTGTATTATGCATCTGGAGGGAGCAGAGTGTTTAGGAAATGATATCGAAATATTGCATTTACTGTACCGCTGGGGTTTGCGCAGTATGGGATTAACATGGAATAACCGCAACCTTCTAGCCGATGGAGCAGGAGAAGGTGACGATGCCGGGGGCCTGAGTCGGAAGGGTAAAGAAGTAGTTACTGCAATGGGAAAATTGGGGATAATGTTGGACTTGTCTCACATTTCCAAGAAGTCTTACTATGACGCTTTGGAATCATACACACCGCCAGCACTGGTTACTCATGCCAATGCCAGGGCTCTTTGTCCGCATTGGAGAAATCTGGATGATAACCAATTGCGAGCGTTGGCAGGGCATGGCGGCGTAGTAGGAATTACCCAGGTGGCCGATTTTGTAAAGGAAGGTCAGGCCAATCTTGACGATATGATAAATCATATTGCGTATATCGCTGATTTAATAGGGGTAGAACATGTAGCATTAGGCTCAGATTTCGATGGGGCCGATAACATGGTTATCGCCAATGTGGAGGGATATGCAGCCCTTCCTGAAATGCTGCTCAAAAGAGGATTTAATGAGCATGAGGTCCAATCAATATGCAGCGGCAACGCGCTGGGGGTAGTTAATAGTGTTTTATGATTTACATGTGCACACGTCCGCCTCGGATGGGGAGGACACTCCAGAAACAGTTATTTTACGGGCTGTCGAGGCGGGACTGGGAGGATTAGCGATTACTGATCATGATACCGTAGACGGTCTGGAACCGGCCGGGCAATTTATAAAAGAAAACCGGCTTATGATTGAGTTGATACCAGGAATAGAGCTGAATACAGATTATGGCGAGGACGATCTTCATATCCTGGGCTATTTTATTGACTTCAAAAACAGATATCTCATAGATAGGTTGTCTGAAATACGGGGTCAAAGGTATGCGCGAGCTGAGAAGATGATAACCAAACTTCAGGGTATGGGCATAAAAATTGATTTTGAACAGGTTAAAGATATAGCGCGGGGAAATCTGATAGGACGACCACATATTGCCAGGGTTTTGTGCAGGAATGGATATGCTACCTCCCCGGAGGAGGCATTCCGACGTTATATTGAGCGTGGCCAGCCTGCCTATGTACCTCGCTATAAATTTTCGCCGGCTGAAGCGATTGGCTTGATTAAACAGGTCGGAGGCTTAGCCGTACTGGCGCACCCCGGCTTAATCAAAGATAATAATAATATAATTGAAAGTATTAAACTTGGTATTGAAGGCCTGGAAATATATTATCCAGAACATACTGAGGAGCAGCAGCAGCAGTTTATCGGAATTGCCAAAGAGTATAATTTATTAATCACAGGTGGTTCGGATTACCATGGTCTGGGTAGCAGCGGAAGCCGTAAAAAAATCGGATCCGCCGGTGTTGATAAGAATATACTAAATCGAATCGAGGGATACTATAGGGAGAAAAAACTAAAACAATAAAAAATAATCGCTTTATTGCAGGATATTACCCCTTGTCCGTAGAACTTACTAAAAAATTGTCAAAATGTTAAGTTTTATGAAGGGCAGGGGTAGAATGAGAAGAAGCATACTAATATGTGCGCTAGCCTTATTTATAAGCATAAATATGGGAAGTGCGGCTGTGATGGCCAGTACTGCTACTTATATTGTGAAATCCGGGGATTGTTTGTGGACAATATCCAATTCTACAGGAGTCAGCGTTGATAGTATCAGACAGTTAAATGGCTTGAGTTCTGATTTGCTGCATATAGGTCAGGTACTTGAATTAAGCAATGATTCGAGTCCAGTAGTACAAGCATCGGCAGCACCAGTAGTGGAATCATCTTCAACATATGTTATATGTCTGGGGGACAACCTGTGGAGCATCGCTCAGAAATATGGCACTACCGTAGACAATATCAAAGCACTTAACGGCTTAACCAGTGATGCGCTCTATGCAGGTAACACCTTAGTAGTCAGCGGTACTATTCCCACTCCAGAGGTTTCCAGGTCAGGATCAGGTGTGACCGGTGATGGAATTGTGGCCAAAGCAGCTGAGTACTTGGGTACACCCTACAGGTATGGAGGATCTAGTCCCGGGGGCTTTGATTGTTCAGGATTTACCAATTACATATACAGCCAATTTAATATTTCGTTAAATAGAACAGCTGCTGGCCAGTATGGAAATGGGATTGCGGTCAGCAACCTTATACCAGGCGATTTGGTGTTTTTCTCCTGTTACAGCAGCTCAATTAACCATGTTGGGATTTATGTCGGTAATGGCCAATTTATTCACTCGAGTACACCGGCCAGCGGCGGAGTTATATATTCGTCTTTGTATAGCGGCTATTATGCTAACGAATATGTTGGAGCCCGAAGGATTATTAGATAGAACAGAGCAGAACAGGAGGATAATAAGTGCAGAATGATATACAAGGTATTCCTTGTTCGATTACTGATACAAGCGAGTGGAAAGACCTCGAAGCCCTCGAAAATACTATTGGTCCGGATAGACTATTGAACGAGATTATCGGGAAAAAGCTATTTACCAATGTGGAAATTATGTGGGTATTAAGGAGAATGGTCTTTTTCTATGGGAAAAAGGATAGCTTACTTAAGCTAGCCCCGCCGGAACGACTGATGACTAACATGAATGATGTTTTGAGAGCTTTTTATTTAATATTTGATCACCAAAACCCCGAGTTGGATGATAACATACGAAGTTATATTTGTACCCGATTAACGGATGCTACTTGGGGTATAAGCGACAGAACGCGCGAGTATTTATACAAAATTAATTGAAATCGGGTTTATTAATAACTGGATATGAGTACAATTGGGAAATGGTTTTTAATATTACGTATAATACCGCCATCAGGCGGTATTATTTTGCACTTGAATTGCAGAGTATGGCTTGGCAGTATGGTCTTGGAGGTATTACATGGATAAAAAGGGCAGGGAGCAAATCAAATCAATAATAAAGATGGAAGAAAGGATATGTCAGTGCCAAAGATGCCCAGCACTGATTAGGTGTACCAGCAAACCCTCACTAGGCAAAGGTGAGTTGGAACCTGAAGTTATGTTAGTATTCGAATGCCAGAGTGATCAAACCCGGGATATTAAATGGATTATCGAACTTCGTAATACGATCCGAAAGTATTTTCATCTTGAACGAGTCTACCATACGTTTATGGTGCGATGTCATCCTAAATCCTGTGTATCCAACCAAGGAAATAACTACTGCTTAACCAGTAAACTATTAAATAACAACAGAATTTGTTTATTGAACAACCAGGTTTGTGATGGAATTCCAGTCAAACCATCAGATCAGGAAATCATTAACTGTATCTACTTTTTATTGGAGGAAATAGCGATTCTGAGACCCCAATATGTTGTCTTGTTTGGCAGCCGGGTTGAAGAATTTGTCTTAAAATCATACGGGATATTCGATACCCCGGGCAACCAACAAGTTTTTCGATATGAAACGAGCACTCTATTGACTGCAGTTGATAACAGAGAATATAAAACGGACGATATCCAAAGACTAGCTGCGCTAGTAAATATTGTCTGATAAAGTTGAAATAACTTAGTAGAATATGAGAAGACAGGCTTTTAGCCTGTCTTCTGTTCTTTTGTAAGCTTTGTCTGAATAATATTTTCTGAGAAAGATATCATGGAGGCGTAACGATGTCAGGAATATTATGGTGGAATAGTGATGTAAATGATGTACTGCTAAACCTTGAAAGCAACATAAATGATGGTCTTAATCTGCAAGAAGTTGCTATCCGTCAAAATCAATCCCAAAACGTTATGGATGAGGGAGTATCCATAAAACCATATACGATTCTGTTAAATCAATTTACCGATACCATGGTTATAGTTTTACTGGGAGCTACGGTTGTGTCAGGAATTGTAGGGGATATGGTGGATGCCGTTACAATTATGACTATCGTAGTGATAAATGCCATTTTGGGTTTTATACAGGAATATAAGGCCGAAAGGTCCCTGGAGGAAATTAAAAAAATGGCTTCACCTTTTGCTACAGTAATTAGAGGCGGCCAGCGTATGAAGATTGCTGCTGCAGAATTAGTGCCCGGTGATTTAGCGCTAATAGAAGCGGGAGACAAAGTGCCGGCTGACCTTAGATTAGTACAGTCATTTGGCTTCGAAGTGGATGAGTCTGCTCTAACTGGAGAATCAGTACCGGTAGAGAAAAAAGCAGCCATGATTTGCGCCGCAGATTGCCCTCTCGCGGAGAGAAGTAATATGGCTTTTATGGGCACTGCCGTTACCAGAGGTCGGGGCCGGGGAGTGGTTGTAGGGACTGGTATGAATACCATAATGGGAGAAATTGCGGGCATGATGAGGGAAGCCAAACCAATCATGACCCCATTGCAGATTAAGCTCGATCAATTGGGAAAAGTGCTGATTGTTATCTGTATTCTGGTGTGTGCAATTGTAGCCGGCCTAGGTATTATACGGGGTGAAAACGCCCTAACCATGTTTATGGCGGGAATAAGTCTGGCGGTTGCAGCTATACCAGAAGGACTTCCGGCTATTGTAACCGTCGTCCTGGGACTGGGCGTACAGAGAATGGCCAAACGCAACGCTATCGTAAGGAAGCTGCCTGCGGTTGAGACCCTGGGCTGTACCACCGTAATTTGCTCGGACAAAACGGGCACATTAACCCGCAATCAAATGACGGTAAAGAAGGTAGCAACCAGAGATAAGATTATTGACATTGAAGGTGACAGTGATACATACAAAATGACCCCTAGAGCTACTGGACAGCACTCATCTAATCCAGTGCGCGACAAAACTCTCAGTGTAATAATGGATATTGCTTTAAACTGCAATAATTCAGCTCTGAGCGAGGTCGACGGCCGGTATGAAATTCAGGGAGATCCAACCGAGGCTGCTTTACTAGTAATGGCTGACAAGGCAGGATTTAAGGAGAAAAAGGGAACTCTGCGAGAGATACCATTTGATTCGGATCGGAAGCGGATGAGCGTGGTAGTAGAACCGAATGAGCCGCTATTGCTCGTAAAAGGTGCCCTGGATGTCATTATCAAATCCTGTTCATATATAATGAAGGATCAGAAAATTAGCCGCATAACTAATGAAGACCTCCAATATTTTTTGCAAATGCAAGAAAAATGGGCAAGAAGTGCTTTGCGGATTCTGGGATTCGCCTATAAACATTTGCAAAATCAGGATTGGGAACAACAGGAAGAAAACAAATTGGAATCAGATCTGATCCTGGTAGGTATGTGCGGCATGATCGACCCGCCCCGCCCGGGCGCGGCAAGATCGGTGAGGAGATGTATTGGGGCGGGAATCGTGCCTATCATGATCACCGGGGACCACCCTCTAACTGCGGCTGCTATAGCGCGGGAAATAGGGATCAGCGACGGCTCTGCCGTAGTAACCGGTAAAGAAATTGATAATCTGGCTGATGATCTTCTATATAAAAGAGCCATGCAAGCGCGGGTCTTTGCTCGAGTATCACCCCAGCACAAACATCGTATAGTTACCATTCTCAAAAGCAAAGGTCAAGTGGTTGCCATGACCGGGGATGGGGTCAACGATGCCCCCGCCATTAAGGCGGCTGATATTGGCATAGCCATGGGTATCAGCGGTACCCAGGTTAGTAAAGAAGCTTCCTCCATGATTCTGACCGATGATGATTTTTCTACTATTGTGCAGGCGGTTTATGAAGGTAGAGCTATCTATGACAATATAAGAAAATTCATCCGATATTTGCTCGGCTGTAACATTGGCGAGGTATTAGTCATGTTTCTATCGTCTTTGATGGGGCTGCCATTGCCTATGCTGCCTATTCAACTGCTCTGGGTAAATCTAGTAACTGATGGATTGCCAGCTATGGCTCTGGGTATAGAACCACCCGAACCAGGAATAATGAACCGAAAGCCGCGTCCTAAGAATGAAAGTATCTTTGCCCATGGATTAGGATGGATTATTTTCAGTCGAGGAACCTATATTGCCGCAATTACCATCGCTTCCTTTTTGGTGGGATTTTTATGGAGCAGGTTAAATGGTCTCGATGGATTGCCTCTGGCGCGAAGCATGGCCTTTACTACCCTGGTATTCGCTCAGCTCTTTTATGTTTTTGAGTGCCGCTCGGAAAGGTATTCACCCTTTGAATTGGGCTTCTTTAATAACAAGTTCCTGGTTGGAGCAGTGATGTGCTCTGTAATGATGCAGCTGTCAGTATTATATATTCCTTTCATGCAAGGGGTGTTTAAAACCGTAGCCCTATCCGGGTGGGAATGGCTGGTTATTATTCTGCTTTCAGGAGCCAAACTGATTTGGAGGTTTATTAGGTATACCTGGCAGGAGAGTAGTAGTGGTCGTTTTGATTTTGTTAAGGTTAAACCTTGATGAAGTAAGAACTTGAATAAGGAAATGCTTTGAATATGAGCTGTATTGTAGCGTAATATAATGTAAATCTTTATACGACGATTGGTTATGGTACTCACACAAGCTCAAGGCTCGAATGGCTATGCGGCTAATGGCTCCTGTTTTTTGGACAGGAGTCTTAGTTTTAGTTAAAATCAATGCTAGAAATGAAATGAACGGAGATACTTTAGCCCCTAATTACAAATTCACTCTCATAGATCTACTTTTTACTATTTTGGTGATGTTCTCCCTGAAAGGCAACGTAAGAGTGAGCCTTCCCATGTATTTGCTACTGGTAATATGATATATACAAACAGCCATCGTTATCTACCCCATCTATGTTCATTCAGCTAACATTTCCCAATAAATTATGAATAATACTTTAGTATTATCAGCAATTATGGGTCTTAGTTTCTGTTCGTATTTGTCTAATCAAAGAACATAATTGCAATCATGGGATTAAATATAAGAAATTGCTTATATAATATTTGAATGATATAATGAAATTGGCGATGACTAATTGTCAATTGTAATTGATAAAGGGGGTTGTATATATGAGCAAAAACATATTGGTGGCACTGGATAATTCCGACTATGCCGACAAGGTCATGCTCCAGGCGGTAGAACTAGCCAAATTATACAAGACTTCGCTCCTAGGTATATCGGTAATTGATGATTCTTACTTCGGAAATATTGACGAAACATATGCCATTGAGACAAGAGACTATTGGACAGTCTCTGTTCAAGGTGTACTGGATAACTGCGTGAAACTAGCTGGAGAAAACGGTATCGATTTTAGTCAGGAAATAGTACACGGAAATCCGGCCGAGGAAATTATTAAGTATGCAATGAAAAAAGGTGTGGATCTAATTGTCATGGGTCACCTTGGCAAATCAGCCGCGGCCGGTTTCTTAATAGGCAGTGTGGCACAGAAGGTCTCCGCTCATAGCAAATGTTCAGTTTTGATAGTGAAATAGCGGTATTATCATCAATAGGCCTATTAAGGCAGCACATAAGTACCTATTACTCTATTGCATAGGTCATCGCCTTCAGTGACTCCAAGTATCATTGGTTAGTGGACAGATAAGGCAGAGCATTCCACAGGCAAGTTTATAATTACCTAGTAGCGGGCAATCGCAGGCTTTTCAGGTGTGGTGTAAACCTCCAAGCAGATGCAGTAAAAGTGCATCAGTTTGGAGGTTTTATAATGGCAAAAGAAAGATCACCTCGGAATGGAGAACAAAGGAAAAAGCTAGATAAGGTATAATTAATTTCGCAAATGGAAAAATGTCCAGAAAAAGTATATGGGCGCAACTGATTGGTAGGATAGTCTTTTATAGGTTCTGGGCATGATCGGACTTTTTATTTCAAAGTAACGGCATTATCATAGATATACTGTTTTTCTTTCTCATTTAAAAGCCTTTCTGTTAAATATGCTATTATTGCGATTCCGGGAATATCTATTAGAAAACGCAAGGCCATAAATTTCCAACCCATGGCTGTTGTCTCGAAGAGCAGCATGGGCAGCTTGGTAGTTGACCATGCACCAATAAATATAAGCACATTGGAAAATTTGCATCCTTTTTTTAACAGAACACCGGCCAGCGGAAAAGCCGCATATAATGGCCCAGCCGCCGCAGACCCCAAAAGGAAAGCCAGCGTAATCCCTAGAAAACCAGACTTTTCACCCATTAGCTTTATCATGGTTTCGCGCTCTATCCATACATCTAAAAGACCAAGCAGTATAAATATAGGGGGAAGCACCGCAAGCATTTCCAATGTACTGCTCCAGGTTATTGCGAAGGACCTTTTACCGACCGACGGATATATCACCATTATGACCAGGTCAATGAGAATCAGTAGTACTGCAAATTTATATCGTATAAATAGTTCTTTCATTTTAAAACTACCCCCATGACTACTGCCACAACGTATGAAAATACAAATGCCAGGGCATTCCTCAACATGGTCGCCTTCTTACCAAAGTATTTAATCTCTACGGGCATGGTAACAATTCCAACCATCATTAATGTTGATATGAATACCGCTAATTGCATTAGACCTGCTCCACTTTTAAGCAGGGCAGCGGCCAGCGGAAAAGCGACAAAACCTGGTATTAAGGTAACTGAGCCGATTAATGAAGCAAGTACTATACCCAGCCAACCTGACTGCCGGCCTATAAGCCCTGATATCGTCTCAGGATTTGCTATTGCCAGCATTATTCCGATGATGATTAATATAGACATAAATTGGGGGAGTATATTTTCAAAGGATTTCCAGGCCTTTTTTAAGGCTATTTTCGTCTTCAGTTTATCTCTAGAAAACGAAAAGAGTAAAAGCCCCAAGACAAGAACATACAGTATAATTGTAAACAAGCTAATTCCACCTTTTTCACCACTTCTTATCAAACGTTATGTGCGTTGATTTTCAATTAACCTCTACCAATAATAATTTCCGTTATTTATTTTCATGATATTATCCCACTTGGCCAAACTGTCCATGCGAAGTAAATTATAAGCCCAGTTAATTAATTAGTGATTGCCATAATAATAATATAAGCATATACTTATGTAAAGACATTTATGAAGATACTTTTGGAAAGAAGATGATGGTAATGTTGCAATGGTTTGCAGATTTGGTTACTTATCAATGGTTTAATTTAATTAAGGGAAGTCATTTAGCCGATGCGGTCAACTTCTTTATCTATGACACCTTAAAGATTTTCATCATGTTGTCGGTGATTATATTTGGGGTAGCGATTATTAGAAGTTTCTTTCCGCCGGAGAAGACCCGCAAAATATTAAGCTACAAACGGCAGTACGCCGGAAATATTGTAGCGGCTCTGCTGGGAATCGTAACTCCGTTTTGTTCCTGTTCAGCGGTTCCGGTTTTTATCGGTTTTGTAGAAGCAGGTGTTCCTCTGGGAGTTACCTTTTCCTTTCTGATTTCATCGCCTATGGTGAATGAAGTTGCCTTGATTTTGCTTTGGGGGATGTTCGGTCCTGGCATTGCGCTGATTTATGTTGCCACCGGTTTGACTGTGGCAATTATTGCGGGCCTGGTAATAGGCAAACTCAAGCTGGAAAGATATGTGGAAGGCTATGTTTACGAAATCACCAAGGTCGGAGACGGAATTGAAATGGTGGTTGCGGAACAGACATGGAATGACCGGTTCCTGTATGCACGAGACTATGTTTTTGACATCCTCAAACGAGTATGGCCCTACGTGCTAGTGGGAATCGGCTTGGGCGCGGGAATACATGGCTATGTACCTACTGATTTCCTGGCTGCCTATGCAGGGAAAGACAATTTCTTTGCTGTTCCGATTGCTGTGTTGATAGGAGTCCCCCTGTATTCTAATGCAGCCGGAGTCATTCCTTTGGTGGCAGCCCTGCAGGAAAAAGGCATGGCTATGGGAACCGTACTGGCCTTTATGATGTCGGTAACTGCCTTGTCTCTGCCCGAAATGATCATTCTGCGTAATGTATTGAAGCCTCAGTTGATCGGGGTATTTATTGGTATCATGGCTACTGCCATTATTATTGTCGGCTATCTATTTAATGCTTTACTAACAGTATAAGAGGAAACAGTTCAGATTGGAGTTGAAAAAATGTTCGAAACTATATTTAAAGCCTTAGGAGAACCAACCCGGTTGAAAATTATCAAGCTATTGGCAACCAGGGAGTTGTGTGTCTGTGATCTCGAAGAAATCATGCAGATCAGCCAACCCCGGATATCACAACACCTGAAGGTCCTCAAATATGCGGGCCTGGTTAAAGAACGTAAAGAAGGACAGCGCCGTATCTGCAGTTTAAATACGGACTTGTTAAATAATACGATGAACCAATTTAGGGAATACATTATTAAACCGATCGAGGATATTCCTGAATTATCAGAGGAGTATTCCCGTATGCCTGATGTTGCTGGAGAATTCTGCATAAAAGAGCTGTCCGAGAAACCCTTGTAAGAAAACTTATATGAAATAAGATTCATTATGGAAGGTCTGTGCAAAGCATAATAATTAAGGAGGTATTTTCGTGAAGATTGAAGTATTGGGAACGGGATGTGCCAAATGCAAACAGTTAGAAAAGGATGTAAATAACGCACTGGCAGAACTGAATATTGCAGCAGATGTGACCAAGGTACAAGATATCCAGAAAATTATGAGCTATAGGATCATGTCAACCCCTGCTCTGGTCGTGGATGGTCAGGTCAAGATTGCAGGGAGGATACCTAGGAAAGAAGAGCTGCACAGCTTTTTAAAGGATGCTCAAAAATAATCACCAGCAGAGAACATTGTAAATCTCAAAACCTTTTACAAGGAGGAGCGAAGTATGAGTTTGGGATGGTACCCGATAGTCAATGACGAGCTTTGTAATAGATGTGGAATATGTTTTGATTTCTGTTCCCATAGTGTATACGAATGGAGTGAAGAGGAAGGTCCCATAGTTATACAGTCTGAAAACTGTATTCATGGATGCCACGGCTGCGAGAATCAATGCTCTTCACAGGCCATTAGCTATTATGGGGATTTACCTGGAAAGAAAACAGGTGGCGCTTTTCGCATAAATTTATAATGTTTTGATGGGGAGTTATGGGTATCACATCTCTTATCTCCTACAGATTTCCCTTAGAACACTGAATCAGTTGAAGCAAGAAAGGCATCCGCGACAACATCTTTTGTGGTGATTTTCTCATCGTTTTCAGGCTTTTTAGGTCGTGCTTCATTAGGTCAATTGGATGTACATTTGCTTATATTTACAGTTGCGGGTTCAATCATAGGTGCAATTTTAGGCTCTTGGCTTTTAAGCAAGAAACTTAAAAATCGCCAGGTAAAGATAGCAATCGGAGTAATCCTTTATTTTATTGCTCTTAAAATGGGCTTTGATCTGCTTCAATAACAGAGTGCATCTAATTAACGGTTGTTCTTCAGACTCACTTTCGGTAACTCAGCTGGTTAAACTGCTGCGCAAAACTGTGTGGATGCATGAAGTTATTTATCCAATTATTGATGTGTTTAGAATAAATTTTGTACATCTATATAACCGAAAACTACCAAATAGCCAATAATAGTTGTTTATTATGGGGTTATTTACATAGGCATTCAATCTTTATTGCGGGCTGAAAGATTGGGTATTATATTAAGGGAGTCCTTTGAATTTGTGCAAGGGACTCCTTTATCATACTTCTATCACAATTACCGATTATTATTAATGTAATTATGAGCAAAATAACATCTGTAACCAATCAAGACTTGTTACAATATAAGGGTAAGATGGTAAAAAAGTTGGAAAATACCCACAGTCATTGTAATGTTACTATTTAATACCAATAAATAGGGGGGTGGTTTGTCTGAGCAATACCAGAATACTCATCGTTGATGATGAAGAATTAATCAGGGATTTAATTAAGGAATATATAAGCCCGGAGAATTTTAGTGCCGATGAGGCAGCTGACGGAAGGGAAGCTTTAGAGCTTTTTCAACATAATAATTATGACCTGATTATTTTGGATGTTATGATGCCTAAATTGGATGGCTGGAGTGTGTGCCGGGAAATACGCAAGACATCCCAGGTCCCCATCATAATGTTGACGGCTCGAGGAGAGGAATACGACAAACTTCTGGCATTTGAATTGGGGGTTGATGATTATATCGTTAAACCTTTCAGCCCCAAAGAACTTTTGGCTCGAATGAAAGCCATTATACGCCGAAGTGCGGCGCCGGAAGAACCTGCTGAGCGCGTCACTTTTGAAGGTTTAACGATTGAATTCGAATCCAGAAATGTCTATGTTGATCATAAACAGGTCAATTTAACACCCAAAGAGTATGAGCTGCTTAGTTTTTTGGCCCAAAATATAAATAGAGTATTTTCCCGAGAACAGTTATTAAATTCAGTATGGGGATATGATTTCATGGGTGACAGCAGAACCGTGGATACTCACATAAAGATGCTGCGCGAAAGTTTGAAAACATATAGAAAATTTATAGTAACCGTGTGGGGAACAGGCTATAAATTTGAAACTGGGGGCAAGCAATGAAAAGTATACGTTTTAAGTTATGGGCAGGAATGATGGCTCTGGTTTTGGTGGTCTTAGTTCTTCTATGGCTTTTTCAGATTATATTTCTTAAGAGTTTTTATAACCAGATGAAAATAGCGGATATAAAGGGCCAAGCTATTTCCATTACAGAATTGCTGGATGAGAATAGACTCGTAGATTTTCAAGACAAAATGGATGCATTGGCTTATGAAAATAACATGAGCATTGAAATGCTGAATACGAGTGGCAATTCAACCTATGTATCCGATACTTCCGGCGCCAACGGGCAAATGCCGATGATGAAGAATAATTCGCGGGTCCAGGTATATAATGATGCTTTAGCCGGGCAAGAGACTTCCGTGTCTCTAACCCATCCCCGCTTTGGTAACAAATTCATGTTGATTGGACTGCCAGTATATACTGGCGGGGAAATATCAGGGGTTCTAATCTTAAACCTCCCCCTGGCACCGGTTGAGGATACTGCTTCCATACTGCAGCGGCAGCTTTTCTATATTTCGCTCATTCTTTTGGCTGCTGCACTGCTGATCTCTTTTCTTCTGGCCCGCAGCTTCACCCGGCCAATTGTAGAAATAAAAAAAGCAGCCGAGAAGATGGCAGCCGGAGACTTCTCCGCCCGGATTAGGGTTAATGAGGGGAATGAAATCGGTCAGTTAGCCGAAACTATTAATTATTTGGGTCAGCAGCTTTCCAAAATAGATCAACTGCGCAAGGATTTGATTGCCAATGTATCCCACGAACTGAGGACGCCATTGAGCTTGATCAGAGGATACGCCGAAACCCTGCGGGATGTAACCGGTAATGCGCCCGATAAACGGGAAAAGCAGCTGGGAATTATAATTGAGGAAACCGAACGTCTAAGCAGGGTAGTAGATGACATTTTAAATTTGTCTCAGATGCAATCAGGACATTTTGAATTACGTAAGACCCGCTTTGGGCTCCATGATTTAGTTGGTAGAGTGGTTAATAGATATGAGTTGTTGAGTAAGTTGACAGGTGCATCAATAATTATACAGCATTCGGGTGAGGCTAGCGTGGAGGCTGATGAAGCCAGAATAGAGCAGGTTTTATATAACTTGATTAACAATGCTTTTAATCATACCCCCACGGGAGGAACAATCACAATCAGATATATTGAGCTTAATGAGAAGGTAAGGATTGAGGTATCAGATACCGGGAGCGGTATACCGGAAGAGGAAATAGCCCACATATGGGATAGATATTATCAAGCTGAAACAAAAGCTGCTGCTAAGGTTGGAACCGGTCTGGGACTGGCTATAGTTAAGGCAGTCCTGGAAGCTCATGGGGCGGCTTTTGGGGTGGATAGTCAAGAGGATGTGGCTACTACCTTTTGGTTTGAACTCAACAAGGGCACTCCGTAATTATCACCAATCTTTTCGGTTTCTATCATACTTCTATCACAATTGCTCCTTATAATCAAATCATAACCTAAACCAAAATAACAAAATTATAAGGAGTGGATAGTATGAAAAGTTTCAAGAAATTAGTGATGGTGTTTACTGTAGTAGCTGTATTAGGTGCAGCCAGTGCGGCTTATGCCGCGACCACGACAACACCTGCAGAAATTGCAGCCGGATTGACTGGTAAGAGTGTAGAAACATTAGTTCAGGAACGAGCAGCGGGGCAAACTTACGGTGCCATTGCCAATGAAGCAGGTAAACTGGAGGAATTTAAGACCCAGATGTTGGAACAGAAAAAAATAATTCTTGACCAAAGGGTAGCCGATGGTACTCTTACTCAAGAAAGAGCCGATGCAATCTACAATGCCATGAAGAGTAATCAGGCTGACTGTGACGGTACCGGAAATGCTGGAATGGGGAAAAATGCAGGTTTAGGTTTGGGACAAGGAAATGGCATGGGTAATGGTCAGGGCAGAGGTGCTGGAGCAGGTAATGGCAATGGATTGGGAGCAGGCAACTGCGATGGCACGGGATTAGGTTTAGGCCAAGGTCCGAACAAATAGAACCCTTATGCAGGATAGTTATTATCAGGAGAGTGAAAGCTCTCCTGATATTTTTTTGGGTAGTTTTAGCAGTGCCTACCATGATGCTATTAAAAATGACTTTTTGTGATAAAATCCTCGTTTAACTAATTAGATTAGGGATGGCAACAATAACTGACATAAATAGACGAAAAGTTATAAGGCACTAATAGATAGTAGATTAATGTAACTTAGTGTTATTTTATGCCACCTTTTGTGTTAAGATTATTATGATAATTTATGGTGCTAGACACAATATTACCGAGCCCGTTTACTCACGATGAAACCCTGGGGCGGAGAGCCCTGGGTCAATACCCACAGGGTTGCAGCAGAAATCTTACGGCCTCCCTGTTAAGGAAAGGAGGACAGAACTAATGCTGGCGTGTCACTGAATTCTTCTTGTGATTCACAGACATATGCCTTTTATTTCGAGTGGCTGCGATGCGAAACAGGTTATGAATGTTCAATTTGCATTTGGAAAGGAAGATATCGATGAATGGAATGAAAAGGTGGACCACCCTATTTATTGCGATTTTAATGATTGCTGCTTTAGGCCTAACTGGCTGCAGCAAACTAGCGAGCAATGTAGATACAAGCAATGTGGCTCAAACCTTGAAATATCAAGGCCAGAGCATACAGGTACATAGTGGAGCAGGTTTAAATAAAGCGATGGATGAGATGGGTCAAGCCTTTGAACTGAAGTATGGAGCTAAAGTGAATTTCAACTATGCTGGTTGTGCACAACTCCTAAGTCAGATGGAAATCAACAAGCAGGGAGATGTCTTTGTGGGTGGATCTCTGGGCGACATGGACATTGCCAAGCAAAAAGGCTTCGCTGATAAATATGTGGAAGTTGCCTATCATATCCCGGCTATCGCCGTGCCCAAAGGAAACCCGGCAGCAATTACTACCCTGTCTGATCTGACCAAACCCGGTGTGAGGCTAATTTTAGGCGACGAAAAAGCCAATGCCATAGGCAAAAAAGGTGCGATGATTTTTGAAAAGAATAAGCTGCAAGCTGGCATTGAGAAGAATGTAGTGGCCAGAGCAGCGACTGTCAATGAAATCGTTACGAAAATCGGGATGAAACAGGGCGATGCCGGTTTGATCTTTGAAGATAATGGATTTGATGCGAAGGATATTGAAGTCATCTCCATTCCCCAGGAACAAAACGCCATCGATAAGGTACCAGTATGCGTTTTGAGTTTCACAAAAAACACTGAGCTTGCGCAGGCTTTTGTTGACTTCGTCAAGTCTGATGACGGTAAAGCAATATTTGTGAAGCATGGTTTCAAGACGATTTAATAATTATGAATGATCGTGCAGGTGAGGTAAACGATGAGAATGTTGATCAAGTCTGATCGCAGTTTTGAGACTGGCCGTAAGCTGCCAGCCATGAGAAATAAGGCAGCTGTCAAAAATCGGCTTTTTCAAGTGCTCCTTATGTTTCTCATTTTTACTCTGTTTGTATTTATATTCTCAGCGCTGGCTAATGTAGTATGGAAAGGGATTGCTGGGCTTGCAACCAGCATCGCCAGTAAAGAAATCCAATTTGCCATACGGCTTAGTTTATTTACTTCTTTCACATCAACGCTGATCTGTGTGGTTTTTGCAATTCCTGTTGCCTATGGATTGGAGCGTTTTAGCTTTCCTGGACGTAAATTTATAAATGTGATTTTAGACATTCCTTTGTCACTCCCGCCGCTGGTTTGCGGAGTGGCTTTGCTGCTGCTTTTGGGAACGACTGCGTTCGGTCAATTCCTGGCTGAGCATGGCTTAAGGTTCATTTTTTCGGTGAAGGGTATCATTCTCGCCCAGTTCTTTATAATTACACCTTTTATGGTTAGGGTCCTGAAATCTACAATTGCCGATATCAATCCTCGTCTGGAATTTGTTGCTCGGACCCTGGGCTGTTCACAGTGGCAGGCTTTTTATAAGATTACTTTGCCGTTGGCCAAAAACGGTATTATAGCGGGTATGGTCATCAGTTGGTCACGTGCCATTGGGGAATTTGGCTGTGCTTTAATGGTGGCTGGTGCGACCAGAATGGTCACTGAAACCTTGCCGGTTGCGCTCTATTTGAATATGTCGATTGGAGACCTGCAAATGGCAATGGCTTCTGCTACTTGTTTGATTATTATTTCCTTAATCTCTCTTTTTATCTTTGAAATGGTAGCCGGGAAGCATAGCATTGCTTCCCGGATCAGTTAAGGGGTAGGCACAGTGGATGATTAAACTATGTAATGTGTCCAAACGCCTGGGCGATTTCAACTTGAAAAATATTAATTTGAGCATAGAGGATAACGAATATTTTGTTATCCTGGGTCCGACGGGGACAGGCAAAACAGTTATCCTGGAGGTTATTGCAGGGATGTACAAGCCTGATCAGGGAGAGGTTTTGCTAAATGATCGTAATGTAACTGCCGAATATCCGGAGTCAAGGAATATAGGTTTTGTTTATCAGGATTATATGTTGTTTCCTCACCTGAATGTACAGGAGAATATTCTTTTTGCGCTCAAGCTGAAGAAAATGCCAGCCACAATCATGAAGCAAAAGCTTGACAGGATGACAGCTCTCCTTAACATTGGTCATCTATTGGAGCGCTGCCCGCCGACCTTGAGTGGTGGTGAACAACAGAGAGTGGCCGTTGCCAGGGCACTGGTTGCTGAGCCTGAAGTCCTCTTGCTGGATGAACCCTTAAGTGCGCTGGATCCACGCAGCAAAGAAGTATTTCAACAGGAATTAAAAAATATTCATCAACAAATTAAAACCACGACCATTCACATTACCCATGATTTTAATGAAGCATTGGTTCTGGCAGATCGTATGGGCATTATGTATAACGGAGAAATTGTCCAGGTAGGCAGTCCAGAAGAGGTTTTTCAAAAACCTAGATCACAGTTTGTGGCTGAGTTCGTGGGGATGGAAAATATTTATAGTGGTGATCTTAGTGATGAAGGCGGCGTTAAGTATGTAAACATTGGTCAGGTTAGGCTACGCGTTATGTCAAACCTGACCGGAAAGGTCAGGGTAGCAATTCGCTCAGAAGATATCATTATTGCTGGAGATAAACTGTCCAGTAGTGCCCAGAATATAATCCCAGCCCGCATTACTGAAATCATCTCCCGTGGGTCCTTTTTCAAGGTGGTACTTGATTTAGGCATACCCTTGGTGGCACTGGTTACCAGGCAAGCACTGGATGAGATGATGCTAGAGCCAGGAAAGGAAGTTTGGGCTATTTTCAAAACCACCGCAGTGCATGTGTTTTAGGAAAAGCAGGGTAAATGTTTGATAACTGATTTATGATAGTGCACATCTATTTATATTGAAGAGACTTAAGATGATTTAGTCAAGCTAAGTGAATATGGTCAAATGGCTATTATGAAGGAGGATATCGAATGCAATTTACAAACGCCCGTGAGGCTTTGGAATCACTTCTTAATCAAAACGTAGAATTAAACGCATTGGAAATTCACATCAATAGTAGAGCATTAAAGAGTGAAGAAGCTATTGGTCACCCGACGAGGGATGACTTTCCTCTATTAAGAGGCAAAGAAGTCTTGCTTCAGGCAGAATTAGAGGGTGCTCTTGGCCAGGCTTTTACGGCCGATCCCATCGCCTACATTGGCTCAATACAAAATTTACTGACAATGCCTGATGATCGCCCTGGGACCCATGCCCTGCTGATCTCAAGCTTGAATGCCCTGCTAAATAAATTAGGTCAGATAGGACATACAGTTCATTGTATTAACCATGAACCGGAAGAGTGTGCAAAGCATATCAGTCAATATATTCTGGAAAAGCATGGCCTTTGTAATGTTGGCATTATAGGTTACCAGCCGGCGATTCTGGAGCATTTTGCCCAGGTGTTTGGCCCATCCAGAGTGAGTATCACCGACTTAAATGCTGATGTCGTGGGAACAGTTCGCTATGGAGTAAAGGTGTTGGATGGGTTAAGCGGTACCAAGAAATTGGTTGATTTTGCAGATGTATTACTCGTTACCGGTACAATTTTAGCCAATGGAACGTACCTTGATGTTCTGGGGGAAGTAGGTGAGAAGCCCTATTATTTTTTCGGCACAACCTGTGCAGCGCTGGCACATATCAACAATAAGAACCGACTATGCCCTTTTTCAAGATAATCAAAATTAGACAAATATTTGTCAGGTCAATTGCTCTACTCGTTCCAGCATGCGATTAAAGGCGTCAATTATGGCAGGCTGGGGAATGTTCCAAACGAATTTCTTTTGTAAATAAAGATCATGAATGCGTTCGCAATGAGGCAAGTAATCAGCTATTTTATCATCTCCAAATGCCTCTGCCAGTTCAAAAAGACGCTCACTATTAACAGCCCACTCTCCGCTATGAATCTGCATGGGTAGCAGCAAGTCCAAACCTTGATTATCCAGACGATACCTTTGTATCTTGGATTGCAGCTCAAGTAAATGACGACATTCGTTGGAGCTTTGCAGGCGGGTGCAGGCGATTAATAAATCGGAGCAACGTACTCCTTCCTCACAATAAACTGCAGCATCTCCTCCGATGTTGAGAATAGCATAATCATAGGATAACTTCTCTATTGTCAGTCTTATATCCGCAGTAGGATAGACAAAATCCACTCCGCTGCTGGAAGAGTATATGTGATCGTAGGATAATTGATCGCTGGTTGCAGCTGTTCTAAGCCAATCAAAGACCCTTTTACTGTGGTTAAGGTTAACGAGTATAACACGCCAGTTTTGCTGGGTTAAGCCTTTCGCCAGGTTAACTGCTGCTGTATTTTGACCAGTACCAGATTCCCATGAAACTAGTCCCACCTTCCGCATGATGTTCATCTCGCTTTCCTGTAAATCCAGTCTATTTGGTATCAGATATTTAAAATTTCGCAGGTTTTTGGACTGTTATTACAGAAATAATATCAGAAAAACGATGCACTTCAAAGTGGAAATAATGGACTTGATGTTGTTGAAACAACAAAACCGTTCTTGACATATGTTCATAATAGGTTTAAACTCGATCTAAATAGCGAGCATATGCCCATAATAATTTGTGCGAAAAGAGGAATTTTTATGGCTAATAACGGAATGGAAATAAAGTTACCTGAATCTGAAGAACAGTCATTGGTGGGTTCGCTCAATAATATCAAGCATGTAGTAGCGGTAATGAGCGGCAAAGGTGGAGTGGGTAAATCCACGGTAACGGCCTTGATCGCCAGTACTCTAATCAAATCAGGTTTTCGGGTTGGAATACTGGATGCTGATATCACGGGTCCCAGTCAACCTCGGGCTTTTGGGATTAAGAGCCAGGGGTTATCAGGCAGTATGTTTGGTATTACCCCTATTGAAACTAGAAGTGGAATTAAGATGTTGTCTGCTAATTTCATGGTGAAGGAAGAAGATGATCCTATAATCTGGAGGGGCCCACTGCTGGCAGGGGCAGTAAAGCAGTTCTGGGAAGAAACGGACTGGCAGGACCTTGATTATCTGGTGGTAGACCTTCCTCCCGGTACTGGGGATGTGCCTTTGACCGTGCTGCAGAGCTTGCCGGTTGATGGTCTGGTCATTGTTTCTTCCCCACAGGACTTGGCCTATATGGTAGTAAAGAAGGCAGTAAAAATGGCCAGCAAAATGCAGAAACCTATTTTGGGCTTGATAGAAAACATGAGTGAGTTTATCTGTCCCCAATGTGGTGAAGCACATAAAATATTTGGCGAGAGTCAAGGGGAATCGGTAGCTCAAAAGATGGGGATTGATTTCTTGGGCAGCTTACCCTGGGATACTAGTTTGAATCAGTTGGTTGACAATGGTAAAGTGGAAGAATACTATTCAGCAGCGATGGCTGCGATCGTGGAAAAAATAGTTGCTAAGATTGAACAATAGGCATTAGTTTGGCTAGATTGTGAGGAAGATATGGCCAGAGAACCAAAATGCCGACGGGTGGAGTTTATCCCGAAGGTTAACGTATTTAAACCAGTAGGAATACCGCATTCCTGCCGGGAGGAAGTCGTGGTAAAGCTTGAAGAATTGGAAGCTATTCGTCTTAAGGACCTCCTGGGCTTGGAACAGGAAGAAGGTGCGGAACGTATGGGGGTTTCCCGACCCACCTTCCAGCGTATATTAATAGAAGGTCGGGCAAAAATTGCTGCGGCTTTGATAGAAGGACAAACCATTCGCATTGAAGGCGGTTGCTATTGCTTGGGACAGGAGCAATGCAGGAAAACCGAGCATTCGCAAAAAAGACGCGGCGATTGCTTTTATGGGGAGTATTCTAATGGCAAAAATACAGAAGGTGATGATGAGAAGCCTGGCAGCAAAATTGCGATATGCGCCAACGGTGACTCACTATCAGCTTCAGTGGACGGGCGTTTTGGGCGCTGTGCTTATTTTGTGCTATGGGATGCAGAAAAAGGAAGCTTTGATGCGATCAGTAATAGCGGGTCCGAGTTAAAAAAGGCAGCTGGAACCGGAGCAGCTCAGGAACTCCTCCGCCGGGGAGTGGGGACATTAATTTGCAATCGCATTGGCCCGAAAGCCTTCACGGTTTTTCAAAAAGCCGGTGTTAAGATATACAGCGCAGGAGAAGGCTTAGACACGGAAACTGCTCTTAAGCAGTATAAGGCAGGAGAATTGTCGTCAATAGAAACTGCCAATAATATATGAGGCAACGTACTGAGATAACGGTAAATTAAATATAAGGTTGAAATAATAACGATTTGGAGTGTGAATTTAATGAAAATAGCAATGCCTAAAGACGGAGAAATGGTGAATCAACATTTTGGTCAGAGTAAACATTTTTTAATTGCAGCAGTGGAGAACAAGCAAATAGTTGACAGAAAAGTGATAAGCAGCGAATCTTTGCAGCATAATCATGCTGGTCTTTCTGGTTTATTCTTAGCCGAAGGGGTATCCTTGGTTATTACTGGCGGGATCGGGAAACCAGCGCTGGATGCGCTTAAGGAGAACGGGCTGGAGGTTATCAAGGGGGCATCCGGCAAATGTGAAGAGGTTTTGGAAGAATACCTAAAGGGCAATCTTGACGACAAAAACGTTATGTGTAACCATACAGGAGAACATCATCATCAGTAAGCAAGGGCTGATGATTTGAAAGGCGGGTAGGAGTCTGGAACATTATATATGGCTTGTACCTTTAGGGTTGGTAGTGGGAGTTTTTGGAACCCTTATCGGAGCCGGCGGCGGATTTATTCTGGTGCCGGTTCTATTATTGCTATACCCAGACAAAAGCCCGGAAACCATTACAAGTATCTCACTAGCAGTGGTTTTTCTTAATTCTCTGTCAGGTTCTTTATCTTATGCCAGAATGAAGCTAATAGATTATAAATCTGGTCTAGTGCTGGCGACTACAACTGTTCCCGCTTCAATACTTGGTGCTTACACAACAGCCTACATACCTCGTGAAATGTTTAATGGTCTGTTTGCCTTTTTGCTCATAATATTGGCTGCCTATCTATTTATTCGTTCTAATCGAGACGCTAAGCAGGAGGAGAGCAATGAAAGATATTCCTTTAGCAGGAAGATCGTTGACGCCGAAGGAATTGTTCATACTTATTCATATAATCCAATATTAGGATTAATTACGGGTGCTTTTATTGGGTATATATCAAGCCTCCTAGGAATTGGGGGAGGTATAATACATGTCCCGGTTCTAATTCACCTTCTGAACTTTCCTGTGCATTTAGCCACCGCAACTTCTCACTTTATGCTTGCAATTATGTCATTATCTGGAACTTTAGTTCATTTAAAAAACGGCCTGCTGACAGACGGTATTGGTCAAATTGTCGCTATTGGCATTGGAGTGGTTATTGGTGCGCCTTTAGGAGCTAAGTTCTCAAGATCTATTAAAGGCAATTGGATCCAAAGAAGCTTGGCAGTAGCATTAGGGTTAGTAGGTATTCGTTTACTTTTTTCGGCTTTTTAGAGTTAAGCTCAGGTAAAAACGCTCCATGTTAGTAGATTTATGACAATGACGTTTGACTTTGAAGATTCTATATATACAACCGTTATTTTGTATACCTATCCAGGGGCTTTTTATTTCCTGGTGTGATTATGTTAAAATAGGAAAATAGTAGGCCGGTTAATAATTTTGGCAGTCTGGGAGGATAGAGATGAATTTTGTTAAAATGCACGGATTGGGTAATGATTTTGTAATCGTTGAAGTGAATTCGTGGGAAGAAGCGGATACTTTGCAGCCGTATGCTCAAGCAGTATGTGATCGTAATTTTGGTATTGGCGCTGATGGTCTGATAGCTATTGGGCAAGATCCAGAAATGGATGTATTTATGCGCATATTTAACTCGGACGGCTCGGAGCCGGAAATGTGCGGCAATGGCATTCGATGTGTAGCACGTTATGTATATGAGCACAAGTTAGTTAATAAAACCAGTATGGCAGTCAGGACTCTGGCTGGGCCTATTTATCCGGTGGTTAAAATCCTGGAAGGCCAATTAGTATCGGTAACCGTGGATATGGGAGAGCCTGTTTTGGACCGGGCTCTGATTCCTATGACCGGGGTTGGAAATAATGTAAAGGTTAAAACTACCACATCGCACGGGGAAATCGAATTTACCGCCGTCTCCATGGGAAATCCACACTGTATAGTATTTGTGCCAGATATTACAGAGATTCCGGTCTCATTGTGGGGCCCTGAACTGGAGACCAACGGTCTATTTCCTGCTAAAACCAATGTAGAATTTGTCCAGGTGATAGGGCCAAGCGAAATAGAAATGCGGGTTTGGGAGAGAGGTGCCGGGATAACCTTGGCTTGCGGAACGGGAGCATGTGCCACCCTGGTTGCTGGCGTTCTAAATGGTTATACAGATCGAGCAGCGACAATTCACCTGCTCGGTGGGGATTTGTTTATTGAATGGAAAGAAGAAGATAACCACGTTTATATGACCGGACCAGCTACCGAGGTGTTTAGTGGACATATAAATATTGAAAAGAATAAAATTTAATATATTGTATTATTAGGAGGTACATAAAGTGAAAGAGAATCGCGCTATGCAGAATTTGCCCCCTTACTTATTCGCTAGAATTGAGCGGAAAATTAGTGAAGCTAAAGAACAAGGCATTGATATTATAAATCTAGGGATTGGCGATCCGGATATACCGACTCCCCAGCATATTATTGATAGCATGGCAATAAGTATTAATGATGCCGCCAACCACCAGTATCCTAGTTCCGTGGGTCTGTTGGAATTCCGGCAGGCTATTGCCGAATGGTATAAACGTCGTTTTGATGTAGAATTGGATCCTAAGACGGAAATAGTTTCGCTGCTCGGTTCCAAAGAAGGCATTGCCCATATCTCATTTGCCTATCTGGATCAAGATGATATTAATCTGGTACCTGACCCCGGATATCCTGTATATAACATTGGGACGTTATTAGCTGGTGGAAAGTCTTATTTTATGCCTTTGAAAGAGGAGAATAAATATCTGCCGGTTTTAGAAGATATTCCTGCCGAGATTGCCCGCCAAGCTAAGCTGATGTTTTTAAATTATCCCAACAACCCTATAGGGGTAATTGCGGATATTCCTTTCTATGAGAAAGTAGTTGAATTTGCTCGCACCTACGACATATTGGTATGCCATGATGCACCCTATACAGAAATGGCTTTCGATGGTCTAAAACCACCCAGTTTTCTGCAGGCTAAAGGTGCTAAAGACGTGGGCATAGAATTCCATTCACTTTCCAAAACCTACAATATGACAGGTTGGAGAATAGGATGGGCAGCCGGAAACTCTGCAGCTATAGAAGTCTTAGGCAGATTTAAATCCAATGTAGATTCCGGGGTTTTTCAAGCCATCCAGTATGCGGGTATTACCGCGCTGCGTGGCCCGCAGGATTGTATCAACGAGTCCAATCGAATTTATGGTGAACGCCGCAGCATAGCTTTAGCGGGATTGGAGAGAATGGGTTGGAAGGTCAACCCGCCGCAGGCCAGTTTCTATTTTTGGGCCCCCGTACCGAAGGGATATAGTTCGGCTTCTTTTGCGGAGATGGTAATGGAAAAAACCGGAGTAATTATCACCCCTGGCAATGGATACGGTGAATATGGCGAGGGGTATTTCAGGATAGCTTTGACAGTCAGCAAAGAAAGAATGCAGGAGGCATTTGACCGGATGTATGCAGCTATAGGAAGGGTTGAATTTTAAATGATAAAAAGTATGACCGGCTTTGGTCGGAGTGGGTTAAATGAACTTGGGTTTGAGATAGGTATTGAATTGAAGGGTGTGAATCATCGCTATTTTGATTTGCATACGCGCATTTCCCGACGTTATAACTTTCTAGAGGAGAAAATCAAAGAGGAGCTTAAGAAAAAGTTAAATCGGGGTCGACTTGAAATCAGTATTAATATCGAGAAAACCAACGATACAGCGAGGAATATCAAGGTTGACAAAGGTCTGGCTTTGGCTTATTATGAATCTCTGAAGGATTTAGCAGAAAATCTAAATATTTCAGCGGATTTCAAAGTTATTGACATATTTAGGCTGCCCGATGTTTTCAATTTGGCTGATGAACAGGAAGATCCTGAGTTAGTATGGATGGTGCTTAATAAAGCCTTGGACGAAGCGGTAGACAGTTTGGTGGAGATGCGCAGCAAAGAAGGGGCTAACCTGGGCAAAGATATACTAGCCCGGAATGCTTATATTTTGACAGCAGTGGAAATACTGGAAAAGAGAGCTCCTCAGGTGGCCCAGGAATATCAGGACAAACTGCGCAGCCGGATTAAGGACATGACTAATGCCAGCATTGTGGACGAAGCCAGGATAATTCAGGAAGCGGCAATATTTGCTGACAAAGCCAGCATCACCGAGGAGATTGTCAGGCTAAAGAGTCATATTAAACATCTGGATGAACTTATATTTGCTGAGGATTCGGTAGGGCGCAAATGTGACTTCCTGGTTCAGGAGATGTTCAGGGAAATTAACACCATCGCATCGAAAGCTAATGATATTGAAATGAGTCAAATAGTTGTGGATGTAAAAGCGGAATTAGAGAAAATTCGCGAACAATTGCAAAATATTGAGTAGACAGGGGGTGAATCCGGTTTAATCCGGAAAATATGGATATAAAACTAGTGAATATAGGCTTTGGCAACATAGTAGCGGCGAATAGAATTATAGCCATTGTAAGTCCCGAATCAGCTCCCATTAAGCGCATTATTCAGGAAGCCAGAGAAAAAGGGGTGCTGATTGATGCCACCTACGGACGCAGAACCAGAGCCGTAATAGTGGTTGACAGCGGTCATGTTATTTTGTCAGCAGTGCAGCCCGAGACAGTTGCCAATCGACTCAGTTCCAAAGACACGGTCAACGAAGATGTGTGATATAGGAAGCGTGATTTAAAAATGACAAGAAGGGGAATCTTGTTTGTTGTTTCAGGTGCATCGGGAGTTGGCAAAGGAACTATAAATCAAATAGTGTTATCACTAGTGAATGACATTAAATTATCGGTTTCGGCTACCACGCGGGCTATGCGGGCGGGGGAAGTCGATGGCCGGGATTACTTTTTCATAACCCCCGAGGAATTTGAGCTGCAGGTAAAGAATGACGAATTTCTTGAATATGCTCGGGTTTACAACCATATGTACGGCACCCCGAAAAAATATGTCTTGGAAAGCCTGGAAAAGGGCTGTGACATATTACTAGAGATAGATGTTCAAGGAGCTTTAAAGGTGAAAGAGAAAATGATGCCCGAAGGGGTATTTATTTTTATCCAACCACCGAGCGTTGAAACCCTTGCGCAGAGGATTCAGGGAAGGGGCAAGGACTCATTAGAAAGCATTCAGGATAGACTGGCTGCTTGCCACGAAGAGATATCTATGGTTAAACATTACGACTATGAAGTTGTTAATGATAGATTGGATGAGGCGGTTAATAAGGTCCAAGCCATTATTACTGCCGAACGTTGTCGTGTTAAAAATTGTGTTAAGGAGTGATTGGTTTGATTCCACCTTCAACCAGAGACCTTATCAATATAGGACAAAGCAAATATGCTGTGGTAGTCGCTGCGGCTCAAAGGGCGCGGTTTCTATCCGAAAAGAAGAGGAATGACGAAAATTACCGCCTGTCCGGCATGGTAACCGAAGCCCTGGACGATATTATTCACTCTAAAGTAATAATAAACAATAATCAAGGAGATGTACCTCACAAGGAGGATTAGTATGACCAAGACGGTAGGTATCGGTATTACCGGAGGTATTGCTGCGTACAAAGTAGCTGATCTGGTAAGTAGACTCAAGAAAAATGACTTTGATGTAATTGTTATGATGACCGAAGGGGCAACCAAATTTATTACTCCCTTGACCCTTAAAACCCTGTCAGGCCATGAGGTATTAACTGATCTTTGGTCCGAATCCCAGGAGTGGAAGGTCCAACATATTGGAGTAGTTGAGAAGTTAGACCTTATGGTAATAGTTCCGGCAACTGCCAATTTTATTGCCAAAATGGCCCATGGTCTGGCGGATGACTTATTGTCAACCGTGGTATTAGCCAATACGGCTCCCGTTCTGGTAGTGCCCTCCATGAATACTAATATGTTTGAAAATAAAATCGTCCAGAAAAATATTAATACACTTAAGGAATATGGCTGTCATATAATGGAACCAGATAGTGGTCTGTTGGCCTGCGGAGTGACCGGCAAAGGCAGATTGCCTGAATTGGATGATATATATCAGCAAATTGTTAGGATGCTATCGCCTAAAAATGATCTTTGTAACAAACGGATTATGGTAAATGCGGGTTCAACGTGTGAAGACATTGATCCGGTACGGTTTATAACCAATCGGGGTACTGGCAAGATGGGATTTGCGCTGGCTCGTGAAGCGGCGGCCCGAGGCGCAGAGGTTATTCTGGTTAGCGGACCATCACAGCTGCAGATACCTGCAAAGGTTGAGCACATTGCGGTAAGGACTGCCCAGGAGATGTGTGATGTAATGTTAAAGCACCAGCCGGTCTGTGATATTATTATTGGTGCTGCCGCAGTAGGTGATTTTAGAATTGCTAATATTGCTGAACAGAAAATAAAAAAGACCGAAGGAAACTCCCGTAAAATGACTCTGGAATTGATAGAGAACCCGGACATTCTTAAGGAGTTGGGTAAAAGAAAGCAAGACAATCTTATCATGGTAGGTTTTGCTGCTGAGACTGAGAATGTATTGCCCAATGCTAAGAAAAAGCTAAAAGCTAAGAATTTGGATTTGATTGTGGCTAATGATGTTACTATGGATGGGGCAGGTTTTGCCACTGATACTAATATTGTTACTATCATAAATAGAGCAGGTGAGGCCCAGACACTTCCCAAGATGAGCAAGGAAGATGTGGCCGTCGCTATTATCGATAGTATCATTAAATTATTATAGTTTTTTGGGAAAGGAATGATCAAGGTGACAAAAAAGTTATTTACTTCTGAGTCGGTTACGGAAGGACATCCGGATAAAATGGCCGATCAGATATCTGATGCGATTCTTGATGCAATGCTGGCTCAGGATCCTTTTGCGAGGGTAGCTGCGGAAACCATCGTTACCACCGGGCTTGTACTAGTAGCCGGGGAGATAACCACGAATTGTTACGTAGATATACCTCGTCTAGTTCGCCGCACCATCAGCGAGATTGGATATACACGAGCCAAATATGGGTTTGATTGCGACACTTGTTCAGTTATAACCTCTATTGATGAACAATCTGCAGATATTGCCATGGGGGTTGACCAAGCCTATGAGGCGAAGACGGGTGAGATGTCCAATTCTGAACTTGATGCTATCGGTGCTGGTGATCAGGGTATGATGTTTGGGTATGCTACCAACGAGACTGATGCATATATGCCCATGCCAGCCTATCTGGCCAATAAAATGGCTTATCGTCTTGCCCAAGTAAGGAAGGAAGGCATTGTTTATTACCTGCGTCCGGACGGCAAGACTCAAGTTACCGTAGAGTATGACGGCAATAAACCAGTGCGAGTTGATACGGTAGTGCTTTCTACTCAGCATCACCCTGATATTGATCATGCCACCATCGAAAGGGATATGATAGAGCATGTAATTAAAGCTGTTATCCCAGCAGATATGCTGGACAGCCATACAAAATACTATATTAATCCGACCGGAAGGTTTGTTATCGGCGGACCCCAGGGTGACTGCGGCTTAACCGGACGGAAAATTATTGTGGATACGTATGGTGGGATGGCGCGCCATGGCGGAGGGGCTTTCTCCGGCAAGGATCCCACCAAAGTGGATCGCTCCGCAGCCTATGCGGCTCGTTATGTGGCCAAAAACCTGGTTGCCGCCGGAGTTGCTGATCGATTGGAAATCCAACTTGCGTATGCAATTGGGGTAGCTCATCCGGTGTCCATATCGGTAGAGACTTTTACTACGAATAAGATACCGAATGAGAAAATTGTGGAACTGATAAAGGAGCATTTTGATTTACGGCCGGCTGCCATAATCAAAGATCTGAATTTAAGAAGACCTATTTATAGGAAGACTGCGGCTTATGGCCACTTCGGCCGAAATGACCCGGATTTTAGCTGGGAAATAACCGATAAGGTTGAGGCAATTCGGAAGTCTGCTGGACTATAATCATAATTGCCGAAAATTCAATATGTAATTGTAAGGGCGGGTATCCCGCCCTTTATTATATTAATTAACAGATAATGTGACGAAGAAGAACGATAGACGCTGACATCGCTTACCCATCGGGCGCGGATTGACGCTGATATTTTTTTAATACTAATAACTCTCTTTTATAAATAAAAAATGTAAAAAAATCAGCGATAATCATATAAATCAGCGATATCAGCGGCTATCGTGTTTCTTATAGCACAGGGGGTGAGGGTGAATGAAATGGGTTGAGGTTGTTGTAAATCTGCCCACCAGCAAATTGAATACTAATTTTACATATGCTGTTCCGGACAATCTTATTAATGAGGCTGTTTTTGGCAAACGAGTTTTGATTGATTTTGCAGGTCAGAAGGTAGATGGATATATTGTGGCAGAACAAGATGTTAAAGGTTCTGTCCCAGTGAAAAATATACTTAAAGTACTGGATGCCCAGCCTGTTTTCAACCGATCATTATTAAACTTAGCCCGCTCAATGGCTGATTATTATTTGTGCCCTCTTTCGATGGCCCTCGGTCTAATGGTACCCCGCATCCTGCAGCATAAAAAAGGCCAGATTATTCTGCCAGCAATTAATAAAAATGAATTTGACATTTTATCTGAACAGGGCATTAATCTGAACCGGGAATTGTTTGCTCAGCTCTGGCAAGAGGGCGAATTAAGTATAAATAAAGCTTTAAAGTATGTTGATAAGGAAGAATTGGCCAGCCTGGAAGCTGAGAATTATGTTACCAGATCGGGTGTCTATCGAATGGGACGTGAGTATAAAAAGGGCTATTATTATTCAGTGGGTGATTTTGATTATGAAAAGGATTTACCTGCACTGCAGCGCAAAGCACCCCGTCAGGCAGAGGTAATGGAACTGTTAATGGAACAACCAGAGATTGACAGGGATGTTTTTGATACCTTGTGTGCGCCCACAAGCATTAAAGCCTTGCTTAAGAAGGGTTTTGTTATCGTCAAGCGCAGGGTAAAGCGTTTGGTGAATAGTACTTTAGATTTGAACGAAGAGCAAAAATTAGCCGTTTTACAAGTGGAAAAAGCTCTCCAAGATGACAAGAGTTCTGAACTTTTGCTATTTGGGGTAACCGGCAGCGGCAAAACCGAAGTATATCTGCAAGCCGCTGCAACCGCTATAGCCAATGGCCGGGGAGTAATAGTTTTGGTTCCCGAGATAGCTTTAACCCGTCAGTTTGTTGAGGTTTTTGCCTCTCGTATTGACGGAATTGCAGTATTGCATAGCGGCATGTCGGCTGGTGAACGCTATGATGAATGGCGAAGAATAAAAACGGGGGATGTAAGGCTGGTTTTAGGAGCTCGCTCGGCAGTTTTTGCACCAGTACCGGATTTAGGATTGATTATTATGGACGAGGAGCAGGAGAGCAGTTTTAAACAGGAGGAACTGCCCCGTTACCATGCCAGGGAAGTAGCCAGGATGAGATCACAAATGGAATCGGCTGTTATGCTGGCTGGGAGTGCTACGCCGTCTATTGAAACCTTTTATGCAGCCCGTGAAGGTTCTGTAAAACTGCTTATCCTAAAAGAGAGAGTCGGCGGTGGACAAATACCTAAAGTAATTATTGAAGATTTAAGAAAGTCTTTTAAAAATGAACATCGGGGGCTAATTTCTCCTATACTAAAAGAAAAAATAGCGCAGAATTTGCACCGAGGGGAACAAATCATCCTATTTATAAACCGGCGGGGATATTCACCGGTGACTATATGCGGGGAATGTGGTAATATTTCTTCGTGCCCATCCTGTTCAGTGAGCATGAATTATCATCGCGATATTGAGCAGAATGTCTGCCATTACTGCAATCACCATGCTAAGCAAGAGACGCGCTGCAGCTGCTGCGGCAGTTTGCATATGCAGCTGATTGGCGCCGGCACGCAGAGGGTGGAAGAAGAAATAAGGCAGCTATTTCCAGAGGCGGCAATTGCCAGGCTGGACATGGACAGCAGCCGCCGTCAGGGTGCTCAAAAGTCAATTCTGGACCATATGAAGAGCAGGGAGATAGATATTCTTATCGGAACACAGATGGTTGCCAAGGGCCTTGATTTTCCTTTTGTCTCCCTGGTGGGTATCATCGATGCGGACAGTATTTTATATTTGCCGGATTTCAGGGCGGGGGAAAGGTGCTTTCAATTGCTGGTGCAAGCAGCTGGAAGAGCCGGCCGCAGTGGTGGGGATGGTGAGGTAGTGATACAGACCTATAACCCTGATAACCCAGTTATAAAGATGGCTGTCGATCAGGACTACCGCAGTTTTTATGAACATGAGATCAAATTGCGAAAACTGCTGAATTATCCGCCTTTCACCCGATTATTAAGAATTGTTTTTAGTGCCGAAGGCGAAGATATAGTAAAAGAATTTGCTTTTGCCAAAGCTCAATATATTGAGGATATAATTGATGCCAGTGAAGAAGATATAATGTTACTGGGACCGGCTCCCTGTCCCATAAATAAAATTAGCAATCGCTTCCGGTATCAACTTATAATTAAATGCAGCAGTTTAGATTTATTGAGGAGCATTGCCAGTCATATTCTCGTCGGTGCAGCCTCGAAAAATGTTAAAATGGATATAGATATTAACCCCATCACTACTATTTAAGGAGGTCAGCTATGGCCGTATATAAAATAATAACCGACCCTGATCCGGTTTTAAGGCAAAAATCTATGGCGGTCAAAAACGTTAATGCCGGGGTATTGCGCGTGTTGGATAATATGTGTGATACACTCTATTCGGCTGATGGTGTAGGCTTAGCCGCACCCCAGATAGGTATTTCCAAAAGAATTATTGTGGTTGATCCGGGTGATAATCTAATTGAAATAATTAATCCCGAGATTACCTGCTTTGAGGGTGAAACAAACGGAAGTGAAGGATGTCTAAGCGTGCCAGGCAAAGTAGGCTGGCTTAAACGGGCCCAGAAGATAATAGTAAAAGGATTAAACCGCAGCGGTGAAAGCATTGAGATTGAAGCGATAGACTTTTTAGCCCGCATTCTGCAACACGAAATTGATCATCTAGATGGTATACTATTTCCAGATAAGGCAACCAGAATAAGAATAGACGAATAATAGCTTAGGGAGGAGAATGGTTTTGAAAGTTGTCTTTATGGGGACTTCCGATTTTGCGGTACCTTCATTGGCAAAACTAATTGATTCCCAACATGAGATTCTCGGGGTGGTAACTCAGCCGGACCGTCCGCAGGGCAGGGGCAATAAAGTGCTGTTTTCGCCGATCAAAGAATTGGCGGTAGAGCATAGTCTGGAAATTTACCAACCATTACGAATCAAAGATGAAGCGGCTGTAGACATGCTGCGCAATTGGGAAGCCGACCTGATTGTAGTGGCTTCTTATGGGCAGATACTTCCTGTAGACATTCTAGATTTACCCAGGTTAGGATGTATAAATGTGCACGCCTCACTGCTGCCCCATTATCGCGGCGCCGCTCCAATTCAAAGGGCAATCATGGCGGGGGATAAAGTTAGCGGAGTTACCACCATGTTTATGAATGCAGGTCTTGACACCGGCGATATAATTATGCAAAAGCCAGTCACGATTCATCAAGACATGGATCATGGAGAACTGGAAAGTGTCCTCGCTCAGGAGGGGGCCGATTTATTGATAGATACTATGGCCGTTCTGGCCAGCGGCTCCAATCCTCGAAAAAAGCAAGATGATAATCGCAAAAGCTATGCTCCTATGCTAAAGCGGGAAGAAGAAAAAATTAATTGGAATGAGGAAGCAACAGCCATAAGGAATCGAATCAGGGCATTGAGTCCTAGGCCAGCCGCTTATACTTCCTTTAATGGCAGCAGATTTAAAATATATAAAAGCCGCCTGGTCAACCGTGAAACAACCGGGCTGGCCGGTCAGATAACCCAAGTGACCAAAGATGGGTTTGAGGTGCAAACCGGTCAAGGGATTCTGGAGATATTGGAAGTTCAGCGGGAAGGGAAAAAACGAATAGCTTGCCACGAATTTCTAAAAGGATTTGAGCTGGTGCCGGGAGATACTCTTATCTAGGGGGACCGGAATTGGAAACAAAAAAGCGTGTATATGTTGGACTCCTGGTGGGGAGTATGTTCCTAGTGGCGCTTCTGACGGCAGCTGTCTGGTATCTAATCCAAAATAGAGATTTTATTTTGGGTAGGGTACTGCTTACCATCATCATATCGATCTTGGGAGCTATATTTATTTTTGTTGGTACGGGAGTATTGGCAATAGTATTTATGATTATCAAATCTAAAGCTATTCCTTCCTTGGATAATTTTACTCGTATTGCCAATGATATTCTCTTCCCCATAACGTTATTAACCGGCCGCCTGACGGGAATTAACAAAGAAGAGATTCTTCGTTCATATATTGCCGTAAACAATAATCTAGTAAAATCAAAGAAATTATTGCTGGGTGGACATCAGGTTATGATCTTACTGCCTCACTGTTTGCAGGATTCCGAATGTCCTCACAAAATTACCATGGATATTAACAACTGCAAACACTGTCAGAAATGCTGCATTGCTGATCTCATTGACCTGGGAGAAAAATATCATGCAGTTATTAAAGTAGCTACCGGTGGGACCCTGGCTCGAAAATTTATTGAGGAATGCAAACCCCGGGGAGTAGTGGCGGTTGCCTGTGAAAGAGACCTTTCCATGGGAATCCAGGATGCGAGTTTTATTCCGGTAATTGGAGTTTTGAATTGCAGACCTAATGGACCGTGTATTAATACTACTGTAGAGCTTGATAAAGTAGAAGAGGCTTTAAAGATAATTTGTGAGAGGAGATAATTAAATGGGCTATTTTATTTTCATAATTCCCGCGCTCCTAATCTCGTTATATGCCCAGTTTAAGGTGAAAACGACATTTAAAAAATATTCGCAAGTTAGGTCAACACGGGGAACCACTGGGGCAGAAGCCGCCTCGGTGCTGCTGTCAAGAAACGGACTGGGAGGCTTAGTGCCGATTAAACCGATAGCAGGAAGTCTTTCTGATAATTATGATCCCCGCAGCCATACTCTGAATCTGTCGGAGACAGTATATGGGAGCAATTCAATTGCTGCCATCGGTGTGGCGGCTCATGAGGTAGGGCATGCTATTCAACATAATGAGCAGTATGGACCCCTCCAATTACGTGCTGCGATTGTACCGATCACAAATTTTGCTTCCTCGGCCTCTTTCCCGATTTTACTTGTCGGGATGTGGATGAACAGCCTGAATCTAATCCTGGCTGGTATTATCCTTTTTTCGGCGGTAGTAATATTTCACATAGTAACCTTACCGGTCGAATTAAATGCCTCACACCGGGCAGTTCTGCAATTGACTGAAGCGGGGCTGATAAGCAGCGATGAGGTGCCAATGGTCAAGCGAGTTCTTGGGGCGGCGGCCTTCACTTACCTGGCGGCAACCTTCATGGCCATAGCCAATTTGCTTTATTATGTTATGATATTTATGGGTAATAGAGACGATTAAATTTGATAAGAATATAGGAGTAGAACGATAGACGCGGATAACGCAGACCCTCCGGTCGCGGCAACCTTAGTTTGAACGACAGTGAGCATCAGTAGTCCCCGAAAGTCAGCGTCTATCGTTTCCCTTTGTTTCGCATCATAATAATGGATAGGTAGGAATATTGTTTATGCAGAGTCAGACTGACAAAAGTGAAAAAGATCCTCGCAAAATTTCACTCTTAATAGTTTACCAGGTTATGGAAAAGGGTGCTTATACCAACATTACTCTTGATAAATATTTAAGAACGGCCAATTTACTGCCAGATGACAGGCACCTGGTTACAGAGATTGTAAACGGAACGGTACGAATGTTAAAGCACCTGGACTGGGTGCTTAATCTTTTTTTGCGTAAACCGATAGCAACCCAAAACCCCTGGCTGAGAAATGTTTTGCGGATCTCTCTCTACCAAATGCTTTTTATGGAGAAAATACCTGATTACGCCTGTGTCAACAGTGCCGTCAAGCTTATCAGCGATAAGCTAGGGGCCAAATTGTCAGGAGTTGCTAATGGAGTCCTGCGTAACATAGCCAGGAACCGTGACTCCCTGCAATATCCTGATCCGGCTGATAGAACCCCGTATCTGTCAGTTTATCATTCGCAGCCGGAATGGCTGGTGCAAAAATGGCTGTCTGAATATGAATTCCCGGTCGTCCAGAATATGTTGACCTACTTCAATCAGAGACCAGGTCTGGTTCTGCGCAATAATGATTTGTTGGGAAGCCGATATGAGCTAATGGAGGCCCTAAATGAGGATGGGGTTAACTGCCTGGCCAGTCCTCGAACCCCTTGGGGTGTGCTAATTGAAGGTATGGACAAAAGCCTGGAGGAATTGAGGGCTTATCAGGAAGGGCGCTTTTATGTACAGAATGAAGCCTCCATGTTGGCAGTATCTATATTGAACCCCGGGATGGGTGAGCATTTGATTGATCTGGGTTGTGGAGTGGGGGGGAAAACAACCTTCATGGCAGAGCTCATGAATAATACGGGGAAAATAGATGCCTATGAAATTTACGAACATAAGATTGCCATATTAAGAAGCAATAGTGCCCGTTTACATATCTCCATCATTGCCGGCCACCATCAGGATATTCTTGCCATGCCCACCGGACCAGCAATGGCCCAGGGCGTCTTATTGGATGTTCCTTGTTCAGGACTGGGGGTTCTAAATCGGCGGTCTGATTCTCGTTGGAGGAAAAATGAAGCTGATATTATTGGCTTAACCGCACTGCAAGCCAATCTTCTGGAGAAGGCCGGGCAATTAGTGGCGTCTGGCGGTAGTTTGGTTTATTCAACCTGTACCATTAATCGCTGTGAAAACGAGGATATTGTGTTACAGTATATGCAAAACAACCCCGCTTTTGTATTGGAAGGATTTGCCGACCAGCTCGGGTTTTTCCCTTTAGATGAAGTTGATAAAAACGAAGCAGCCGCAGGGATGTTGACTATAATACCAGGAAAATATGGAACCGATGGAATGTTTTACGCAAGGATGAGGAGGCGCTAAACAGCTATTAATATGGATGCAAAAAATAAAACGGAACTTCTGGGCATGGACCTGGCGGCTTTGGAACAATATTTCATTTCTCTCGGAGAAGCCCGTTTCCGGGCTAATCAGATTTTCACCTGGATATACCGCAAAGAAGTGAGCTCATTTTATGAAATGAGTGATATACCCAAAGAATTACGATTTAGGTTGGATGATCTGGCCGAAGTCTCAATACCAAGGGTGCTTAAACAGCGTCTTTCCAAAGACGGTACACGTAAATTTTTGCTGGAAATGAAAGACAAGAAGAGGGTAGAAACGGTTATAATCCCCCAGAGCCGGGACAAAAACACTCAATATTCATTATGCATTTCCACCCAGGTAGGCTGCCCGATCGGATGCAGCTTTTGTGCTACCGGATTATCTGGTTTTCAAAGAAATCTACAGGCTTATGAAATGGCCGGGCAAGTCCTGGGTTCGAGACGAGAATTGGCTAAGAAATTGAAAAGTAATGGTGAACAGCTAATTACCAATATTGTATATATGGGCATGGGAGAACCCATGCTAAATTATGACGAGGTCCTAAAATCAATATATATACTCAACGATCATAAAGGCATCAATATAGGTCAGCGACACATCACTATTTCTACAGCCGGTGAGGTAAAAGGTATTGACAGACTGGCTCAGGAAGATCTGCAGGTTACTCTGGCTATATCGCTGCACGCTTGTAATAATGAATTAAGGGACCGGTTAATACCGCTAAACCGTAAATATCCGTTAGAAATGTTGATTGAGTCAGTGGCGAACTACATAAAGAACACCAATCGAAGGGTTACTTTCGAGTATATTATGCTGGATGAAGTAAATATAAGCAGAGAAGATGCTGCGGCGATGGTTAAATTAATTAAACCTTTACTGGCGAACGTAAACCTTATTCCTTATAATGAAGTAAGCGGGCTGGACTTCAAAAAGCCTTCACCGGCAAAAATAGAACAATTTTATAATTGGCTGGCGGACAAAGGTTTAAATGTCACCCTTAGAGATGAAAGAGGATCTGATATTGAAGCAGCCTGCGGGCAGCTGAGTGCGAAAAGGGAACGTTAGAAGAAAACCAAGCAATCGTCATTGAATAACAACGATTGTTTGGAAGTTATCGAGGTGTATTATGAAGGTTGCTGGCGTGACAGACATTGGACTGCATAGAAATAGAAACGAAGACCAATATTATATTGATGCAGACAGGGGCATTTTCCTGGTATGTGATGGGATGGGCGGCCATAAGGGCGGAAATGTAGCTTCACAAATGGCTGTAGAAGCCATGCACCAAAACTTATGTTGGGACGGAGCCGATGACATTGTTCCAGTTCTTCTAAAAGCCGTTAAACTGGCCAATAAGGCAATCTATGATAAAGGCCAGTCTGATGAAGCACTATATGAAATGGGAACCACCATTACCGCGGCCGTAATTTTTAATGGAAGTTTGGTAATTGCGCATGTCGGTGACAGCAGTCTATTCCTCTATCAAGAAGGTAAATTGAGAAAAATTACCCGTGATCACACCCTGGCGGAACAGATGTTAACCGATGGATTACTTATGCAGGAAGATATTCAAGCTAATGTATATAATCACGTACTAACACGGGCGGTCGGTGTGGAAAACCATGTTGAGGTTGATATTTATCAACAAGAGGTAGCCAAGGGCGATTGGATCCTGCTCAGCACCGATGGATTAACCGATCTGGTAACCGATAAAGAAATTTGCGAATATTTGGGATCAGCCTCTGATCCTCAAGAAACAGCCCGAGCACTGGTCGACTTAGCCCTGGGCAAAGGTGGATATGATAATATTACCATTGTGCTCTTATCCGTTTAATTAGGAGGTACAAAATTTGAACGGCACGACATTAGGTAGTCGCTATGAGTTAATTGAGATTATCGGGGAAGGCGGAATGTCAACCGTATATAAAGCCCGAGACAGGATTCTGGATAGAATTGTTGCGGTAAAGATATTAAAAGACGAGTTCTCCAAGGATAAAGGGTTTGTAGAAAAGTTTAAAACTGAAGCCTTGTCGGCAGCCAGTATTTCGCATCCCAACATTGTCAATATATATGATGTTGGCCAGGAAAACGATGTGCACTATATTGTGATGGAATATGTGGATGGTAAGACGTTAAAAGACATAATTCGCAAGCAGGCGCCGCTGCCTATAAATCAAGCGATCGATATTGCTATTATGGTCTGCGACGGTGTACATCATGCCCATGAGAAAGGGATTGTCCACCGCGATATTAAACCTCATAATATATTAATTACAGAGCAGGGAATGGTAAAAGTAGCTGATTTTGGGATAGCCAGGGCGGTCAGCGCCGGCACCATAACTTATGGAAATAATATAGTTGGTTCGGTTCACTATTTCTCACCCGAACAAGCCAAGGGTGAGGTTATAAACCGAACTACTGATATATATTCGATTGGCTGTATTCTTTTTGAGATGGTAACAGGCAAGGTTCCATTTGACGCGGAGAGTCCGATAACGGTTGCTCTAAGGCACATTCATGACGAACCGCCCTCACCACGCTTGATAAATCCTGAAGTACCTCTGGCTCTAGAGGCAATAATATTTAGAGCCATGGAGAAATTGCCGGCACGCAGATTTCAAACCGCCCAGGATATGCGTAATGCTCTGCTTAACGTACATAACTCCAAAGCAACTGCTATATCCCCCGGGCCAGAAAAGGATGTTGATAAGGTGAAAAAACGGAAGATAAAACCGATGGGTTGGGCATTTATTGCAATTGCCATAGTTGGGTTACTCGCGGGAGTCTTGTTCATGACGGGCGGCAATCTCTTCGGTAAAGAGGTAGCAGTGCCTGATATTGTGGGTATGAACATGGCGCAAGCCAAGAGCGAACTTGATGACCTTGGTTTAATAATGACTGTTATCGGCCGCCAGAACGATCCCACTGTAGCAAAGGATTTAATAATATCCCAAGAGCCTGGTAAAGGCCGCAAAGTAAAAGCTGGCCGCGAGATAAATGTTGTTGTCAGTACAGGTAATGAACAGGTTAAGGTTCCTAATATCACGGGAGTCAGCGTCAAGGATGCCACAACCCGGTTGGCCAATAATGGCTTAAATCTGGGCACACCCCAGGAAGTCTTTGATGAAAAATATGAGGCGGGAATAGTGATTTCCCAAAAACCAGCGGCGGATGCCATGGTAGCAGCCGGCACCAGCGTGGCTGTAGTAGTTAGCAAAGGTAAGGAACCCAACAAAGTGACCATGCCCGATTTAAAAGGTTTATCATTAAGTAATGCCACCAAAAAGCTGCAGGATAATAGACTGGTGCTGGGTGATGTCAAGCGTCAGGCAAGCAATTCTTTTTATAATGACCAAGTAGCAGATCAGGATACAGCAGCAGGTGTTTTGGTGGATGAAGGAACCAAGGTGAATATTACTGTAAGCACCGGCCCGGGGCCAGCATCCAAAACGAAACAACTGCAGTTTGATCTGCCTTCGGACCAGCAATTCTATAATGTAGTGATAACTGTCAATGATGCCCAGGATCAAAGAGTTGTATACAACGTGATGCATAAGGCCGGTGATACGGTTAGTGTTGGAATAAATTATTTTGGCACCGGAACAGCCGTAGCGCAGATCAATGGCAAACAGTTCAAAACCTATACTCTGCAATGAAATTAGCAGTAAATTAGAGGTGAAATATGACCCTGACTCAAGCGGAAGGTCTGGTAATAAAAAATTACAGCGGTTTCTATTACGTACAGGATAAGACGGATGATATCTATGAATGTAAAGTTAGAGGTAAAGTTAAAGAGAAACTACTGAGCGGAGACCGGGTATTATTTACACCTCTGGAAAACGGCAAAGGTATACTTGAAAAGGTACTTAGGCGCGAAAATCAACTTTATCGCCCCCGAGTTGCCAATGTAACACGGGTCCTGATAGTTATGGCCTATGATCAGCCCAAACCTGATCTGGGGTTGTTGGACAGGTTGATTTTTTTAGCTTTGTTTAATAAAATAACTCCTTGTATTATCCTGAATAAGTGTGATCTAGCTGTTGATGAAACCGCCAACCGGATACTAGGTTATTATCCAAGCACTTTTGAAGTGATAAGGACATCAGCTCGGCAAAACATAGGAATGGATAGGTTAAAGGCTGCCATTTCCGGTGAAATAGCCGTTCTTGCCGGACCTTCGGGAACAGGAAAATCCAGCATGTTGAAGCTCCTCACCGGGTCAGAAGTACGTACCGGGGAGGTTAGTGCTAAAATTGGCCGTGGTAAGCACACTACCCGACATGTTGAACTCTACCCCTTGCCGAATGGAGGCTGGGTAGTTGATACCCCCGGCTTCAGTGTTCTGGATTTGCCGGCCTTAAGACGCGAAGAACTGGTTCAGTATTTTCCCGATTTCACCGAATATGCTGATGACTGCAAGTTTGGTAATTGTCTGCATTACCGGGAAAAGGAATGTGGGGTTAAAACTGCCGTGGAGGAACAGAAAATACTTTTATCGCGTTATCAAAATTATATAACCATGTTGGAAGAAATTATTGAGAAGGAGAAGTGCTATTAGTGGTTCTACTCGCACCTTCAATATTATCAGCGAATTTTGCTCATCTGGCAGAAGATATTAAAAAAGTTGAGAATGCCGGGGTTGATTGGTTGCACATTGACGTTATGGATGGCCACTTTGTTCCCAACCTAACTATAGGACCCCAGGTGGTAGCCGATATTCGTCGGGAGACCAATCTGCTTCTGGATGTCCATTTGATGATTGAAAAACCGGAGCACATAATTCCGGCATTTATTCAAGCAGGAGCTGGACTTATAACCGTTCATGTTGAGACCTGTCCCCATTTACATAGGGTTATCGGTATGATAAAAGAGGCTGGCATCATGGCGGGGGTAGCTCTTAACCCTGCAACTCCGACGTCATTATTGGAAAACATAGTGCCTGATATAGATTTAATTTTAGCTATGAGCGTGAATCCCGGTTTTGGCGGGCAGAAATTTATTAGATCGGTAATAGGCAAGCTGACTAAGTTGAGTAACCTACTGCAAAATGCCGGATCATTGAAATATCTGCAGGTAGATGGCGGTATAAACGCGCAGACTGGCGAAGAAGTTATTAAGGCAGGGGCGAATGTTCTGGTAGCCGGCTCCTATATATTTAATGCTCCCAATGTGGCTCAGGCCGTTCAAAATTTACGGGACATCGTACCCAGGTAGTCTCCTAGAAACGAAAAAGTAAAGGAATATCATGCATGAATTATCCCAACCACGTATATAGGTATCATATTTTGACATATGGCTGTCAGATGAATGTTCGTGATTCTGAAATTATATCTGGTTTACTGGTTCAAAAAGGCTATATCGAGGAGCCCGAGGCAGAAAAGGCTGATTTAATAATATTTAATACCTGCAGTGTGAGGCATTCGGCTGAGAATAAAGTATATAGTAAACTGGGCGAATATACTAAACGCAAAAAGTCCCATCCTGATTTGATTGTAGCTTTCGGTGGATGCATGGCGCAAATGCCGGAGGTAATTAAAAAGGTTAAGAAACTGGGTGTGGACATTGTTTTTGGCACTCACAACCTGCATGAACTACCCCACTTAATTGAAGAGTTTCGAGAGACCAATAAGAAAGTGGTAAAGGTATGGCAGCAGCATGGTGAAGTCATTGAAGATCTGCCTTCGCATCGTAGGGCAGGTCTTAGTGGCTTTGTGAATATAATGTATGGCTGCAATAATTTTTGCAGTTACTGTATAGTACCCTACACGCGAGGGAGAGAAAGGAGTCGCCATCCGCGTGATATAATAGCCGAAGTGGAGCAACTGGCTCTTGCTGGTTTCAAAGAGGTTACCTTCCTAGGTCAGAACGTGAATTCTTTTGGCAAAGGCTTAGGCGATGAGTATGATTTTGCCGATCTCCTGATGATGGCTGATAAAGTAGCAGGACTGGATAGGGTACGGTTCATGACATCACATCCCAAAGATATGTCGGACAAGCTTATCGATACCATTGGTGGCGGGGAGAAACTTTGCGAACACATTCATGTTCCTTTGCAGGCGGGCAGTAACCGGGTATTACAGAGAATGAACCGCGGCTATACCAGGGAACATTATCTGGAGCTGGTGGCAAAAATGAGAGACAGGATACCGGGAGTGGCTATTACCAGCGACCTGATTGTAGGTTTTCCGGGAGAAACGGAAGAAGACTTCGAGGAAACCCTGGATATGGTCAAAAAAGTCGGCTTTGATGCCGCTTTTACATTTTTGTATTCCATTCGCACTGGTACTAAAGCAGCGAGTCTGGCTGATCAGATTGATTTGGCCACTAAAAAAAGCCGGTTGGTACGTTTGAATGAGCTCCAATACAGTATTGCTGCTCAATTAAATCATACTCTGGAGGGCAGCATCCAGGAAGTTTTAGTGGAAGGGCCTAGTAAAACGGATGAAGGTAAGTTAACGGCTCGTACCCGCACCAATCGCATTGTTATATTTTCCGGACCGGGGGATTTAGTTGGGAAACTAATAAATGTTAAAATAACTAAAGGCAAGACTTTTTCTCTATTTGGGGAGACAGTCCAGGATACATACTAAGAGATGAAAGAAACGGAGGAGTATAAATTGACTACGGAAAAAATTATTCAAATGGCATTTGAGTTGGGAAATTCCATAGCCCAGTCAGAGGAAATGGATTCTCTACAGGCAATGCAGACCAAATTGAGTGAGGACACGGAAGCATCAGCATTGATAAGTTACTATCAGGAAGCCCGGACTAAAATTGAGAACAAAATGCGGGACGGATTGCAGATTATGCCTGCGGAAGAGAAAGATTTGGAACAATTAGAACAGCAGCTCAATAGTCATCAAACGGTTAAAGAACTAATTCAGGTGCAGGAGAAGTTCAACAATCTAATGCAGAGTGTATATTTTGCAATGAACCAGGCCATGTCGGGGGAAAGTTGTTCTTCGGACTGCAGCAGTTGCGGCGGAAGCTGCGGAATGTAGCTAATGAGTTAGTAATGGGTCAGACCTGACAGTGACAGTGGGACAAAGGGACGGGTCCATTGTCCCACGGATTAAACGTTGAGTGGGACAATGGACCCGTCCCCTTGTCCCACATACCTGATATTTAATCACCGAGGAGGCATAATATTCTTGGCAGGCTATACCCCCATGATAGAGCAATATTTAAACATTAAAAAAGAACATAGGGAGGCCATCCTACTCTTTCGCTTGGGAGATTTTTATGAAATGTTTTTCGAGGATGCCCAAATAGCTTCACGCGAATTAGACATTGTCCTAACTGCGAGAGATGGCGGAGATGTCAAAATACCAATGTGTGGGGTGCCCCATCATGCTGTTAACAACTACATTGCCAGGTTGATCAGCAAGGGCCATAAGGTAGCCATCTGTGACCAGGTAGAAAACCCTAAACAGGCTGCGGGTATTGTTAAACGGGAAGTAACCAAAATTATTACCCCGGGAACAATATTGGACGATACTATGCTAGATGAGGGAAAAAATAATTATTTGGCAGCGGTAGTCGATGTAGATGGAATAATTGGCTTGGCGTATGTTGATGTTTCTACAGGTTCCTTCTTAGTTACGGAAATGGGTGGGCCGGAAAGCATGAGTTGGCTGGACGCCGAACTACAAAGGTTAGAACCAGCTGAATGTCTGCTGCCGGCTGGAAGTAGTTTGGATTCATTATGGCAGGATAATTTTACCAATCAAGATATGGTTATTACCAAAATAGATGAAATGGCTGCCACTCGTGAAGAAGCCCGGCAAATGTTACTAAAGCATCTGGGGGTTGCCTCCCTCGAAGGCTATGGTTTAGAGGAGTATAGCGCAGGGATTATGGCCGCCGGAATTATAATGTCCTTCCTAAACGCCACCCAAAAGACAAGTTTAAATCATATTCGCAGTATTGCTGCCTACCAGAACCATAATTTTATGGAGTTGGATGCGTTTACCCGCCGCAACCTGGAACTGACCGCTTCTCTGCGCGAAGGAAGGAAAGAGGGATCTTTGCTGGCGGTAGTCGATCTATGCCGTACTCCTATGGGGAAGCGAACCTTGAGAAAATGGCTGGAACAACCATTGAGAGATATTAAGCAGATAAACAAACGACTGGATGCAGTAGAAGAACTGGTCAACGATATAAAACTGCGGAACGAAAGCCGGGAAATATTAAACAGAATCTATGATCTAGAGCGCCTGGCTGGTAAACTTGGCAGCGGCATAATAACACCCCGTGATCTATTAACCCTTAAACATTCATTAACCGTGTTGCCGTTACTAAGCAATGTCTTGAGCAACTGCCGCAGTATATATCTACAGGAACTATGTCACTTAAATCCTTTGGCGGAAGTTTATGAGATTATTGATAAAGCTATTACTGAAGATGCTCCTCTGGCAATTAAAGAAGGCGGCATTATCAAAGTGGGTTATAGCGGGGAAATAGATGAGTTGAAATTGCTGGCTTCGGAGGGTAAAGCCTGGCTGGTTGCTCTCGAGAATAGGGAAAGAGAACGAACAGCCATACGAGCTTTGAAAGTAGGATACAATCGAGTTTTTGGCTATTATATTGAGGTAAGTAACGCCAACCGCAGCTCGATTCCGCCTGATTACATACGCAAACAGACTCTGGTTAATGCTGAGCGTTTTATTACTGAAGAATTAAAGATATATGAGGAAAAGATACTCGGTGCCCGAGAAAAACTATATGAGTTGGAATATCTTTGCTTCCAAGAGATTCGGGATACCTTGCAGCAATTCATAGCGCCTCTTCAGGAGACTGCCGAAGCAGTTGCCAAGATGGACGTCTTGGCTTCACTTGCCCAGATTGCTTATCTTAATGATTATGTGCGACCGGTGCTAAGTCAAGATGGTAAAATAGAGATAAAATCAGGACGTCATCCGGTGATAGAGAAGTCCCTGCAAGATGCCCGCTTTGTCCCCAATGATATCACCATGGATAATGAAAAAGCACGCTTTGCCATAATTACGGGGCCCAATATGGGAGGGAAGAGTACCTATCTGCGACAAACCGCGATTCTGGTCCTGATGGCCCAAATGGGCAGTTTTATTCCCGCCGATGATGCTCGGATCGGAATCGTAGATCGCATATTTACCCGGGTGGGTGCTTCGGATGATTTGACTGCCGGGCATAGCACATTCATGGTGGAAATGTTGGAGCTGGCCAAAATAATTAATAATGCCAGCCAGAATAGTCTGGTTATATTAGATGAAATCGGCCGGGGGACCAGCACTTACGACGGTCTGAGCATTGCCCAGGCAGCCAGTGAATTTATTCATGACAAAATTGGCGCTAAAACTCTTTTTGCCACCCACTATCATGAATTGACCCGTTTGGCGGATAACCATCCAGGCATTTTTAATCTATCCGTATCGGTATTGGAATCCGGAGACAATGTAACCTTCCTTAAGAAGGTGCTGCCTGGCAAAGCTGATAAAAGTTATGGAATCCATGTGGCCAAATTGGCCGGAATACCCGGTAAAGTCGTAACCCGTGCTTATGATATCCTGGATGGTTTAGAAACGGATGAAGGTCCTCATACCAAAACAGGGGTGGAGCAGATGAGCCTTTTTGGGGAAGAAAGAAGTGCTGTCCTGGAAGAACTGGAAGGGCTTAATGTAGATAATCTCAGTCCACGGGACGCTCTGCAAATATTATATCGCTGGAAAGAGAGTAATCTATAATGAGCGCTTGCGCGAATTGGCGCCAAAACGCGGGCGCTATGCGCCTTCTCTTCGCGTTTTGTGTGCATCGCACCGCGAGCGTTTTATCGAACGCTCTTCATTCGGGGATTGAACTCATCACTGAAGAAAAAAATCAGATTATCCTCCACCTATAGAGGAGGGGATCTTAAGAGAAGTTCGATAGATAGAGATTATTAAGGGGGCATAGCTATATGTTGATCGGCATTGATGTGGGGGGAACCTTTACTGATGGTGTTATATTCGATGGTAAGACTGTAACTGCAGTAGTAAAACATCCCACCAATAACCTGGACTTAAAGAACACCCTGCTGCAAGTGCTGGATGAACTACTGGCCGAAGTCAACCCCAAGGATATTCATAGAATTGTGCTCAGCACTACCCTGGTTACTAACATGTTGGCTACCGGCAATGTTGAAAGGACAGCCCTGCTGCTAATGCCAGGTCCAGGATTACCGCTGGATACCTATCGAATATTTGATGATACGTATTTATTGAAAGGGAGTATTGATTTTAGAGGCAGAAAAACCGAAGCCCTTGATCGTAAAGAGATAGAAAAAGCAGTTTCCCAGATCCAGGTCCAGGGCATTAGAAAAATCGCAGTAGTCGGAAAATTCTCCAATCGCAATAGTGAATATGAAAAAGAAGTCCAGAAAATTATATTGGACTTGTTTCCCGCTATGGAAATCTCTATAGGCAGTGAAACCGCTGGTCAACTTAATTTTTTGCGGCGGATAGTGACTACCTATTATTCAGTTATGACTCAATCTGTCTGGGAAAGTTTCATAATTGAGATAGAAAAAGCGCTGCAAGCTAGAGAAATTGCAGCTGAGGTGGCTGTCTTAAAAGCCGACGGGGGAACCATGCCCCTCCGTTTGTCGCGATATAAGCCCTGTGAAACAGTTTTCTCGGGTCCAGCCGCCAGTACCATGGGAGCGGTAGCTTTGGTTATGAAACCTCGGAACACTGTAGTGCTTGATATTGGAGGAACAACCTCGGATATTTCCCTTTTAATTGATGGTCATCCTCTCTATGCTTCCAAAGGAGCCAGAATCGGAGGACATTATACTCACATAAATGCATTTTCAGTCCGTTCTCTTCCTCTGGGGGGGGATAGCCCCATATTAATCAACAATGGCGAGATATGCGTAGAGACTAAACGTCTGGGCAGCGCAGCCTGTTTCGGTGGCGATCAACCTACGGTTACGGATGTCTATAATCATAAATATATGCTGGGAATTGGGCAGCAATCTGAATCATCGGCAAGTTTAACCGGTCTCATTCAAGGAAGTGAGCTGGACATTGAAAGGCTCTGTACCGGGGTGGAGACAATTGTATTAGAACGCTTGCAAGCAGCTATTGAGCAGATGTTGCAGGAATGGGAAAATGAACCTGCTTATCGGGTTTGGGAAGTAGTTCACGGACGTAAATTTGATGTTCAGGAAATAATAGGCATCGGGGCTGCCTCCCCGGCCATAGTTCCGCACCTGGCTCAGCGAATGCAAGTGGAGTGCACAATTCCTGCCTATGCATCCGTAGCCAATGCCCTAGGTGCGTGCGTAGCCCGACCTACCCTGTCCCTAAAACTTCATATAGACACCCAGAGTGGTTACTATGTCCTGGACCAGGACGGTAGGAAGGGCAGCCTCCCAGCCGGGAGGAACCTGCAAATGCAGGATGCTCGTGAGCTGGCTCTGCAAAACTTGGCAGAGATAGCTAAACTCCGAGGCATGGATGAATATTCCGCAGATGCGGAATTCTACCTGGAAGAACAATTTAACGTAATACGAGGTTGGGATACGGTGGGGAAGATATTTGATATAGGAATTCAAATAGCACCTGGTTTTATTAAAGAATATCAGGGGGTGAGCAGATGAAACCGACAGCACTAATATTTTTCCCGGCTTTTGATTGGGCTATATCCCCGACCCATCCAGAAAGAGAAGAGCGACTGCTGTATACTCGCGATCAAATATTTGAAGAAGGAATCATGGATTTACCGCAGATCAGAGAATATAAGCCACGGATGGCGGCATACAAAGACATCGCCCGGGTACATTTCTGTGTACCGGATATTGATGCTCAGATCACCGAGGCTCATCTGGTATCAGCGGGTTCAGCCCTGGTCATTGCAGACGCGGTAATGACAGGTGAAGTGGCTAATGGCTTTGCATTGGTAAGGCCGCCCGGACATCACGCCATGACCGTTGCTCATGGCAATCGAGGATTTTGCAATATTAACAATGAAGCGATTATGGTAGAATACCTGCGCAAGAAGTATGGACTGCGTAAGATTGCTATTGTAGATACGGACGTACATCATGGCGATGGTACTCAAGAAATATTCTGGCATGATCCAGACATCCTATTTATTTCTTTTCACCAGGATGGCAGAACCCTGTATCCAGGAACAGGGTTTATCGAAGAACTAGGGGGACCACTGGCGCATGGATCTACCATAAATGTACCTTTGCCCCCCCGAACCACTGATGTCGGGATTCATTATGTATTGGACAATTTAGTACTGCCGATTCTGGCTGAATTTAAGCCGGAACTGGTGGTTAATTCAGCCGGACAGGATAATCATTATAGTGACCCGTTGGCCAATATGTGTTTTTCGGCTCAGGGTTACGCAGTACTGAATAGTAAATTGGCGCCGGATGTTGCGGTTTTGGAAGGCGGGTATTCCGTTGAAACGGCTCTGCCTTATGTTAACCTGGGCATAATTATGGCAATGGCCGGGATAGACTATTCCAATCTTAGAGAGCCAGACTATTCACCCACCCAGTTCAAAGAATCCCCCCGGAACATGGAATATATCAAAGAGCTGGTAAATACCCAGTTGGCTAATTTCAGAGGCAGAGAGGAAGTTATTAAAGCCAATCGCTTGAAATATCCAGGAGACTACACATACTATAAAAAAATATTCTATGATACGGATGGTATTCACGAGGAACAGTCAACCCAACTGCATATGTGTGAACATTGTGCCGGGTATCGGGTTAGCAAATCGACTGCTCAGCATCCGCGCTGGGGTCTAAACCGGGTATTATGCGTAAGCGTGCCCACCTATGGTTGTCCCGAATGTCAAGCCCAAGCTCAGCGTATTTATGCCGAGAAGTGTAAAGAGGTCCGTAATTTCAACTATGTTTATTTGCAGGATCGGGTGAGCGACGTGTATCGGTGTACCGACACCGCCCTTAGTTTGGAAACGGTGTTATAGTATGGCCATTAAGCTTCTGGATGATCAGCTGATAAATAAGATAGCCGCCGGAGAAGTGATTGAAAGACCTGCTTCCGTTGTGAAGGAACTGGTGGAAAATGCCATTGATGCGGACAGTACAAAAATCAACATTTATATTTCCGGTGGGGGCATTGATAGCATAGAGATATCGGATAATGGGGCAGGAATACCTTATCAAGAGGTTGCGTTAGCCTTTAAACGTCATGCCACCAGTAAAATTACCCGGGAAGCAGATCTCTTTAATATCGATACCATGGGGTTTAGAGGCGAGGCCTTGCCCAGCATAGCATCGGTAAGCAGATTAGAATTGTATACTCAATTTGGGACCCAGACCGGGGTGCGGGCTTACCTGGAGGGAGGTCACGAACCTGAAATAGAATCTCATCCCACGGCACCGGGGACCAAGATTATCGTGAGAAATATATTTTATAATACCCCCGCCCGCAAAAAATTCTTGAAATCCGCTGTAAGTGAGGGTATTCATATTCATGACATAGTAAGTCGGCTGGCTCTGTCTCGGCCGGATATTTCCTTTACCTACGCTAATGAAAAGAAACTGTACTTTAAAACTCCTGGTTCGGGAAATTTGCGTGATACGGTGATTTCAATATACGGTTCCGATTATGCCAGCAATTTTTTAGACTTGACATGGAGCGGTGAAGACTACACCTTGAGCGGCTTGATCTCCAAACCTGAATTTCCCCGAGCAAATAGAAAAAATCAGACATTTTTTGTGAACCATAGATGGGTCAAAAGTCCAATGCTGGCCAGGGCCGTTGATGAGGGCTATCGGGGACGGCTGCTTTCCCGAGAATATCCGGCGGTGTTTTTGTTTCTCTCTATCCCCCCAGCCGAGGTAGATGTAAATGTACATCCTCAGAAGTCAGAAGTCCGCTTTCGCGACGAAAAAGTCGTTTTCCGATTGATCACTCATGCTATTAGGGATCGAATGGACAATCCTGCACATCCTTCGACAGAAGTTGGGGCAACAAAAGCAGAATCGCACCCTTGGCTCCACCAAATCAGCAGACCCGACTCATACCTTGGATTTACCAATGGTTCTGGTGATTACATAAGTGAATCTGCCATCTCTTTTGAACGCAGCCGTTTGACCAACGCCATGCCCCAATATAGAGGCCTGGATAGTATAGATTTACCTATGGAGGACAATGGTTTTGCCATTATCGGCCAGTGTTTTGCTTCCTATGTTCTAGTGGAAAGTGGTAATGAACTCTGGTTGGTAGACCAACATGCTGCCCACGAAAGAATAATGTATAATCGGATGGCTGCAAAAAATTCTGACACCGCATCTAATTCTCAATTGCTGGTGTTCCCACTGGCTTTTGATATGTCCAGTGCCCATATGGATCTTTTGGAAGAAAAACAGCCAATATTTCGCGAAATAGGTTTCGATATCGAAGCATTAGGCCCTAATTCTGCGATTGTAAGGGGGGCTCCGCCCCTGCTGCAAGGGCGGGAAATAGAGGTTATTAACGAGTGTATGGAACTCTTGGAGGATGAACGGCAAATTGATTTGAAAAAGGAGATCTTGGCCATGATTGCCTGCAAACAGGCTATAAAGGCAGGGCAGAACTTATCCCGAGCGGAAATGGCTATGCTCATCCATGATCTTTTGCAGGTCGAAGATTATAAAAACTGTCCGCATGGCAGGCCTACCATGGTAGAGTTCAACCATTTCGAATTAGATAAACGTTTTAAGAGGAAATAATATGAAGTTTGTCATTACCACTCCCCAGTCTATTAACAGCGTAAGCGAAACCATGGCTCAGTTTGTAAATGCTTGTCAGCTTGAATACGTTCCCCGCCAAAAAGGCAGTCTTAATAAAATTGCGACTGAACATGATGCTGACGGGGTTATAGTTTGGGAAACAACCGGTCCCATATTATATATTGAAGACGAAAAACTGTTTTTTCATCCCAGTATGGCTAAATGCAGGATAGCTGCTTATCGTAAAAAGAAACAGGAAGACATAATGATTAAAGCCTGCCAGTTAGAGCGGGGGGACAGCTTTTTGGATTGCACCCTGGGAATGGGCGCTGATTCCATTGTGGCCGCCTATTTTTCCGAGACTGGAAAAATTACCGGATTGGAGTCTCAAACGGTTATTGCCCAGGTTATGAGTTGGGGGATGAAAATGTATGAAGGGCAGATGCCGTGGCTAAATAAAGCGATTAAACATGTTGAGATAATTGATTGCGATCATAAGATATTTCTTAGCCAGCAGGTAGACAGGTCGTATGATATTATTTACTTTGATCCGATGTTCAGTAAGCCGATACTTCACAGTCAACCTATCTCCCCCTTAAGAAAATTGGCCAATCATGATCACCTTGATAAGACCGTTATTCACGCAGCTTGCCGGGTAGCTAAAAAATGCGTGGTCCTGAAAACCCAGGCCGCAGATATAGAAATTGAACGACTGGGGTTTACCAGGGTGATAGGCAGCATACACAATCCTATTGTGTATGGTGTCATAGATGTGCGATAAACATAAGTTTGTGTAGTAAACAAACGATTAGGAGAGTATTATGCTGAAATTAGCAGCTATAGTTGGACCCACCGCTGTCGGAAAAACGGAGCTATCCATAAGCGTAGCGCAGAACCTGGGCGGGGAAATCATATCCTGCGATTCAATGCAGGTCTACCAAGGTATGGATATTGGTACGGCCAAAGCTAGTCTTAGCCAGCGTAAAATTATTGCCCACCATCTCATCGATATAGTAGAACCTGATATCAATTTCACCGTAGCAGATTATCAGAAACTGGCCAAACAAAAGATTCTGAACATAACTGAGCATGGTCATATACCTATTCTAGTCGGAGGAACTGGTCTATATTATCAGTCGGTAGTAGATAATTACGATTTCTTTCCCATGGAGTCCCTGCAGACAGTCCGATCCAAATGGGAACAAGTCTGCCAGGAGAAGGGGTTAGAATACTTATTTGAACAATTAGTGATGGTTGATAGGGAATATGCCCTAAAAATAGGGGGTAATGACAAGAAACGAATTATTCGAGCTCTGGAAGTATATGATCTAACTGGCCAGCCCTTTTCCAGTATTCAGAATAGAAATATTAATACCTACCTGCTGGCTGCAGTGGGATTATATCTGGATAGAGCTGAACTATATAACCGGATCGAACAGAGAGTGGAAACAATGATTAAAGGGGGATTGATTGAGGAGGTTGCTGAGTTGCGCGCGCGCGGTTATGATTTGTCCATGAACTCCATGCAAGCCCTTGGTTACAAGCAGGTATATAACTATTTGGAAGGTATGCTAACATATGAGGTTATGGTATATGAAATTAAGAAGGAAACCCGCAATTTTGCCAAAAGGCAATATACCTGGTTTAATAAAGACAAACGGATAAAATGGTATAATATAACCGATTATTCAAATCCTGATATACTGCTGGAAAAAATTTGTGAACTTATGGAAGGACTATTACTTAGAGTGTAGAATAGTAACAAAGGGTTGCAGGAAAGAAATAATTGAGTGGAGGGTCGAACCTTGATGACTAAAAACCAGTTTAATCTGCAGGATGCTTTTCTAAACCAGGTTAGAAAAGACAAAATATTGGTAACTATTTTTCTGGTTAATGGGTTTCAGATTAAGGGTCTGGTAAGGGGTTTTGATAATTTTACCGTAATTGTTGAATTAGACGGCAGACAGCAGTTGGTTTACAAGCATGCCATATCAACGGTAGCACCGATAAAGCCAATCGCGATAATAAATATGGATGTCAGAATTGAAAATGAGGGCATCTAACTAGGATCGTGACTTAATATGAATCGTAAAACCTAACTCCCTGGCCAATCAACGACCGGGGAGTTATTTTGTGGGCCAGTACAGTTGCATTGACTTTTAGGCAATAAAGATTAAGCTATTATAGAAAGTTTGATTGCCCTTGTAAGCAAAGCTAGGCACCATCCACATAGTGTCACCACTTCTATCTATTTTTCATATATATAGGGTAGATTTCAATAAGAGTGGTGATATTAATGGAAATATCCATGAAGTTTAAGAGTGCCGCCCAGGAATCAGAGGGAATTGAAGACATTCAGGCCGCCCCGCTTTCATTTGCCCGTACTGATGCGTTTCAGGAATTGGAACAGTTAATTGGCTTAAAACAAGTAAAACGTACGATTGCAGAAGTGACAGCATTTTCATTGATTCAAAAACATAGGGCAGAAAAGGGGTTAAAAACCAATCCGACGGTGCTGCACGCGATTTTCAAAGGAAATCCTGGTACTGGAAAAACGACCGTAGCCCGCATAATGGGAAAGGTCTTTCATGATATTGGAGTTCTATCCCGAGGACATCTGGTGGAAGCGGAAAGGGCCGACCTGGTGGGTGAATATATTGGGCATACTGCCCTGAAAACCAAGGAAATATTAAAGAAATCTCTTGGAGGAGTTTTATTCGTAGATGAAGCCTACACATTAGCTCAAGGGGGAGAGAAAGATTTCGGCAAAGAGGCTATAGCTACTCTGGTCAAAGCCATGGAAGACCACCGTGATAATTTGATTGTTATATTAGCCGGTTACTGCCATGAGATGGATTATTTTGTTAATTCAAATCCGGGATTGAGATCCCGATTTCCCTTACAGATTGATTTTTCCGATTACAGCAGTGAGGAGCTTTTTAGGATTGCCTTGCAAATGTATACAGATAGAGATTATGAACTAAGCAACAAGTGCCGCTGGAGGTTGAAATATATGCTGGATGAATTTGTGAAAATTCATCACCCCCATAGTGGTAATGCCAGGTATATACGCAATCTAGCCGAAAGATCGATTAGACTGCAAGCCCTTCGAATTGTGGACAAGGATTATCTTACTCGTAAGGATTTAATCACGATTGAAGAAGCGGACTTGCCCTGCGGAAAAGACAAATATGTAGAATATTAAGAAAGTGGTGGAGAAAAACTTGGATGCCCTAAATATAATTCGTCAGGGAGAGAGCTGCCTGCGCAATGTTTTCGAGCAAAACGAAGAAACTGCCTATGCAAACCAGACTAAAGTATTAAAAGCCTTTCAGAGACACCGGGTAAGAGAGAATTTTTTCGATACCTCTACTGGTTATGGATACGGTGATATGGGCAGAGATGAATTGGAAAGCATTTATGCGGAAATAATGGAAACCGAGGACGCCATGGTTCGCTCCCAAATAGTATCAGGCACTCATGCCATAGCTGTCTGTCTTATGGCTCTACTAAGGCCTGGGGATGAGATGATCTCCGTACTTGCAAGTCCCTATGATACCCTCTGCAAAGTTATTGGCAAGAAAACTTCTGCCAAGGGAACCCTGATAGATAGAGGTATAATTTATACCGAGGTACCTTTAAATAACTCGGGCCAACCGGATATGCCGGCCATAGCCGCAGCTATCAATACCAACACCCGTCTGGCACTTATCCAGAGATCGCGCGGATACAGCTTAAGATCGTCCTTGCAGGTCGATGACATAGAAATTCTGGTGCAGACAATCCGCTGCGCCAACCCGGCCACAATCATATTTGTTGATAATTGTTATGGAGAATTTACCGATATCCGTGAGCCCTCTTCGGTCGGGGCAGATCTTATGGCTGGTTCATTGATTAAGAATCCCGGCGGCGGTTTAGCTCCATCTGGAGGGTATATAGCCGGTCGAAAAGGCCTGGTAGAAGAGGTGTCCTATCAGCTGACGGCACCAGGTCTGGGAAAAGCGCTGGGCGCCAGTCTGGTGAACAAACGGCACTTATATCAGGGGCTTTTCATAGCTCCCCACACGGTAATGCAGGCCATGAAAGGGGCGGCTTTACTGGCCTACGTATTTGAGCAATACGGTTTCGAGGTATACCCACATTGGGGAGAAAAACGCGGTGATATTGTACAGGCCATTAAAATGAATAGTGCCGAGCAAGTGATTAACTTCTGTCAGATAGTTCAGAACAGTTCACCGGTCGATAGTGATGTTAGATTGGAATACGGAGAGGTTCCTGGTTATAGTGACCGTATAGTTATGGCCGCGGGTACTTTTATCCAGGGTTCATCTATAGAATTGTCATGTGATGCCCCCCTCAGAGAACCTTACGTAGTCTATCTTCAGGGAGGTTTGACCTATGAGCATATTCGTTTTGTGGTCAAACAACTAATTGAGAAATTGTTGGAATCTTAAGAGTAACTAAGTGCAAGGAGGAGAAATTATGCATGCTGCGGTATTAATTATAACCCTGGTTATTGTCGTACTGGGGATCGCAGGAACGTTTCTGCCTGTTATACCGGGTATCCCCTTGATCTTTGCAGCTATTGCAGCTTATGGATGGTATGAAGGTTTCCAAGTGGTTACCCCTAAATACCTGGTAATTATGGGCGGGCTAGCGGTACTGTCAATATTTATTGATTATCTGACAGTTTATTGGGGTGCTAAATACTTCAAATCCAGCAAAATGGGGATGTATGGTGCTGTACTGGGAAGTCTGGTCGGATTATTTATAATCCCGCCGCTGGGTCTCCTCATCTGCCCATGGCTGGGAGCAATTGCCGGTGAGTTAATCCAGGGGAATGATTGGAACCAAGCTTTGCGTTCAGGAATGGGAGCCGTTATCGGACTGTTTTCGGGGATTGCCTTTAAGATAGTCCTGGGAATGGGGATGTTGTTGTCATTTCTGTTTGTAGTATTCTAAAAAGATAGGGGCAGGGTGACAAGCAGGGACCCGTCCCCGTGTCCCGCGTAATCTTCTGATTGATAGTAGGGCCTATTTGTGGTAACCTGATTTGGTTGACAAATGAATAACTTACAGGAGGGGATATTTTGAATAGCGACGATGTTATCAGAATAGTCCAAGAGGAAAATGTTAAATTTATCCGCTTAGAATTCACTGATATCTTGGGAGTACTAAAGAACATATCTATCACCGTTGAACAGCTGGGCAAGGCTCTTAATGGAGAGTTAATGTTTGATGGATCATCAATTGAAGGATTTGTTCGTATTGAAGAATCAGACATGTACCTGAAACCTGACATCAATTCGTTTCTGGTGCTTCCCTGGGTAAGTCCTGTCTCAGCCAGTAAAACGGCCCGACTTATTTGCGACATATTTGACCCGGAAGGCAACCCTTTCCATGGGTGTCCGCGCTTTGCTCTTTCTAAAGTGCTGCAGGAGGCCAAAGAATTGGGCTATACTATGCAAGTTGGTCCGGAACCGGAATTCTTTATGTTCCAGCTTGACGAGAACGGCACTCCCAGTCTGCAAACACACGATAAAGCCAGCTATTTCGATCTGCCCCCGGTTGATAAAGGGGAAGATGCCCGTCGGGATATGGTTGAAACCCTGCAAACCATGGGTTTTGAAATAGAAGCGGCCCATCACGAAGTGGCTCCCGGTCAACACGAGATCGATTTTAAATATATGGAAGCCCTTAGAACAGCTGATAATATCATGACTTTCCGAATTGTAGTCAGAACCGTGGCCCAGCGGCATGGATTACACGCTACTTTTATGCCTAAACCCGTATATGGCATCAATGGTTCTGGAATGCACCTGCATGTTTCCTTATTTAAAGATGGCCAAAATATTTTCTATGATGCCACCAAGGAAGATGGGTTGAGTGAAACCTGCCGCAGTTTCATAGCTGGGGTTTTGAAGCATGCACCGGCCATATCTGCAATTACCAGTCCTACGGTTAATTCCTATAAACGATTAGTACCTGGCTATGAAGCACCAGTTTATATTGCCTGGTCATATCGTAATCGCAGTCCGCTAATTAGAATTCCGGCCAAGCGTGGCTTAAGCACCCGTATTGAAGTCCGCAGCCCCGACCCCAGCTGTAATCCTTATCTGGGTCTAGCAGTGATTCTGAAGGCGGGTTTGGAGGGTGTACGGGAAAAATTAGCCCCGCCTGCATCAGTTGAACAGAATATTTATGACATGGATCTAGCCACTCGTAATGAACAGGGGATTGCTTCTTTACCGGAAAATCTGTACGAGGCGATTAAAGAATTGAAACAGGATAAATTAATCCAGGACGCGTTGGGACCCCATATTTATTCGCGCTTTGTCATGGCCAAGACCAAAGAATGGGAAAGCTACAGTTCTAGGGTTTATGATTGGGAAGTTAACGAGTATTTAGAGAAGTTCTAATACTATAATAAATGCAAAAAGGCCACCTGGACAACATTACGTTGATTCCAGGTGGCCTTTATTAATTCAGAATTTTACATATGGCGTAAGAGTCCGGTCACTTTTCCGAGAACAGCAACATCTGGTGAAATAATAGACTGCATGGTGCTGTTTTCAGGTTTCAATTCAATGTATTCATCTCGCTTGTAATATCTTTTTACAGTTGCCTCATCTTCAAGCATAGCTACGATTATTTCTCCGTTGGAAGCATCTGCTTGCTCTCTAACAATCAAATAATCTCCATCTAATATGCCGGCTTCAATCATGCTTTCACCTTTGACCCGGAGAATATAATGATTGCCGCGACCTACAAAATCTACGGGAACGGGAAAGTAAGTTTCAATATTTTCTGTAGCTAGAATAGGAACTCCAGCTGCCACATTACCAACTACAGGCAGGTTTATGGTGGACAGATCGGCTGCGGCCGAGTCTGATCTGTTTACCGGTATAATAGCCCGTGGTTTAGAGGGGTCTTTTCTAATGTAACCCTTATCTTCCAATTGCACCAAATGGGCATGAACAGTGGAACTGGATTTCAGGCCTACTGCCTCGCCAATTTCTCTTACTGAGGGAGGATATCCTTTGGTCCTTATTCTCTCGTGAATAAATTCCAGAATTAGTTTTTGACGTTGATTAAGACTATTGCCACTAGTCATATATAAACCTCCAGATTTTTGTTAAATTATAACATAGAAAACCTGACGAAAACATACGTTCGCCAAAATATTGTAAAATAATTAGCTAGTCAGACTATTTACCGGACTTAACCTGATAACTTTTGCTCAAAAGTTCCACTGGATGGACCACCGGGGTTGACAAGCCGCGTTTTTTAACGCCGTATTTTAATTGCATCATACAACTAGGGCAGCAGGTGGCAATCATAGCTGCACCGGTCGCCGCTGCATTATCCATCTTTTTGTCGAGTATCTGCATGGATAAATCATAGTGAGTAAGGCTGTAAGTACCTGAACCCCCGCAGCACCGGTTGGCATCTTTCATTTCCACCAGTTCAACTCCCGGTATCAATTTCAACAGTTCCCGAGGTTCGGACTTGATTCCTTGAGCATTAGCCAGGTGACAGGGATCATGATAGGTAACCTTCATATTTTCTGCATTGGTGCTCGGCGGCACTTTTATATCCAGAACGTTAATTAAAAAACTGGTAAGATCTATAACTTTGTCAGAAAACTTTTTAATTTCAGCATCGAGACCGGAGGAACTTAGTAAAAATTCCATGTTTTTGGCCGATAGGGCCGCGGAACAGGAAGCACAATCAGTCACAATATAATCAAAATTATATGAATTAAATACTTTAAGGTTATCCTTGGCCAGTTGCTGGGCAGTATCCATTTTACCATTGGCAATATGGGGTAAACCGCAGCATTTCATATTGTTGGGAATAATTACATCGCATCCATTGCGGGTAAGCACATCAACCGTGGCGATAGCCACTCCCGGATTTAATAGATCAGTACCACATCCCAGAAAATAGCCAACCGTATACTTTTTCTCACCACGGGATCTATTTACGGCGGACAGTTGGGATCGAGCCGAACGATAAGGTATATCGCTTAAAATACGCTCTGCTTTGGGCATATCCCCTGGCAGCATTTTAATTAGACCCAGCTGGCGCGCCAAATTTTGGGCGCCTGACATCTGGGCTCCCCACATCATGCGAATAGCAGTTTTCAGAAGACCAGGTTTGGTCCACATAGTGTCGAATATCAAATCTTTCACTAAATTTGGATTCTTTGCATACACATACGAACGAGCGGCTGCGTTTAATTCATGGACATCGATTCCTGAAGGGCAATTTACACTGCAGGTTTCACACATTAAACAGTTGCTGAGATGATCATAAACATTCTGATCAGGGTTTACCTTGCCATCTTTTAACATCTGTACCATAAATACATGACCACGCGGGGCTACGGTTTCATTTCTAATTTCAGCAAAAACCGGGCATACGCTTCTGCATTTACCGCAGCGTACGCATTTCATTAACTGTTCCTTTATAGGGGGTAATTCTTTAAATTCCATAAATATATCTCCTTCCTAAAGAACTGAACTCCTTCAATATTAAATCAGCTTGCCGGGGTTCATAATTCCTTTAGGGTCAAAAGCTTGTTTAGTCTTGAGCATATAATCCAGGGCAGTACCGTGTTCCAAGCGGGCATAGCGCCTGCGCACCGCACCCACTCCATGCTCACCGGTAGTTGTTCCTTCCATCTCAATAGCCAGCAGATGAATCTCATCTACTAATTTTAGAACCCGCTCAACCTCTTCGGGATTTTCGGGGTTAATAACGGGTGCGGTATGGACATTACCGTCACCGATGTGCCCATAATTAACTACTTGAATACCATATTTATCACCCAAAGCTCTAATGGCGCGCAGAGTATCTGCCACCTTGGAGAGGGGCACACTAATATCTTCGCCTGCAAAAATCCGGCTGCCATCAGGGCGAACCCGTGCCGCCGCCGCCGCGGTCACACTCCGGCCTTCCCACAATTCTGCCATACGTTTCGGTTCGGTGGCCCACTCGACTGAACGGGCCCTTTTCCCAGCCATTTCGCGGATAACATTGCCCTCAAATTCAACGCTGGGTGGATTGCCGTCTACCTCAAAAAGAAGAATTGCCTCAGCGTCGGGAAGGTTAATTTTAGGTTTAAAGTCGTTTACTGCTTTAATAGCCGAGCTATCCAATATTTCTATTCCGGATGGTAAAATACCAGCTTGGTAAACATCTAAAACGGTGGCCGGCGCATCGTCTAATTTATCAAAAACTGCCATAGCAATCCCGCGAGCCCTAGGCTTAGGAAAGCATCTTAAGCGAATTCTGGTTATTACGCCTAGAATACCCTCAGATCCAACCATTAACTTGGTAAGGTTTAACCCCGATACATTTTTAATAGCTCGGGATTTCATGCCGCCGGTAATTATAACATCGCCATTAGGCATTACAACCTCCAACCCCAAAATATATTGCTCCGTGCAGCCATATTTAACTGCTCTAAGGCCGGAAGCATTGTTGGCCACCATCCCACCTATTGTGCACATCAGACTGCTGCCAGGATCTGGCGGGAAAAACAGATTGAATTTAGCCAATTCTTCATTTAACTTGGCATGAATCACTCCGGGGCGCACTATGACCTGCATATTTCTGGCATCTATTTCAACAATCTCATCCCAGGTTGACAAGTCCAGTACAATACCGCCTTCGACAGCAACACAGCCGCCGGTTTCACCAGTGCCGGCTCCTCTGGGAATTACATTAATGTCATTCTCATAGGCAAACTGCATAATCTTCTGCACATCGTCAGTAGATGAAGGGAAGACCACCGCATTCGGCGAAGTTGTTTCTAATTTAGTCAGAAATGAACTATCGTAAGAATAATACATCAAATCAAGTTCTTCGCAGAGCAGTTTGTCACTGCCCAACATTTCAACCAGCTTTTGTTGAATACTTGTCTTTTCCAAAATATCACTCTCCTGTTAATGTTGACATTGGTTAATAAATAGACTATCTGCCCATTATAACATAAATATTAAATATTACTTTTGACTAATAAGTGGTAAAATATGATAAGCACATCGTTAATTTGGAAAAATGAATAAATGTATCTGCATTAAATAATGCTGATGTGCATCGCATGATGCAATATAGCATTAAATTCGCCCAATTATTTACCAATAGCAATTTTTGCCTGTATCTCTGGAAGTTGAATATATAGGCAATATATATACCGAGATCTGGTTGTAAAATTGATGGCATGTATATTGCTAGATAAAAATACGATACTAGTTTCATAGGATCGCTTATGTCCTCTTCGATTTACATATGCTACTGCTACGTGTTTTTATTATAGATTCGATCATCTAAATAACAAATATAATACAATTGTTAATAAGCTTTGTACTGTGCGGAGCAGGCGCCCTTTCACGTGCTCGGATTGGTTTTCCGTTGAAAAATTCATTTAATACGCTGGAGACGCTAAATATTGCATATTTACTTAATTTCGATATAAAGTTTTCTGATATTTACTACTAATACAGTCCTCATTGTATTAGTGAAAGGGGGGAGACATTGAAGTAATACTTCTAAGGTATACTTATATTCCCGAGGTGGGGTGTAATCAAGAGTATTACACGTGATTGGAGGAGGAAGCTTAATGGCGTACGAAAACGTACTGCTGGAAAAGGAAGATCGGGTCGCAATACTAACTATTAATAGGCCCAAAGCCATGAATGCTCTTAATAATGACACATTGTTGGATATAAAGGGCGCAATAACAGAAATAAAAGAAGATTCTAGTATAGACGTATTAATCATTACTGGTGCTGATAAAGCTTTTGTTGCGGGTGCAGACATAAGCTTCATGCAACCTCTTACCGCTATTGAAGGACGTGCCTTCGGTGCACTCGGACAGGCAGTATTTCGTGCGATTGAAGCTATGGAAAAACCGGTCATTGCTGCTGTTAATGGTTTTGCACTTGGCGGAGGCTGTGAGCTGGCCATGTGTTGTGACTTCCGTGTAGCTTCAACCAAAGCCAAATTTGGACAACCAGAAGTGGGCCTGGGTATTACTCCTGGATTCGGCGGAACACAGCGTTTGCCCCGTCTGGTAGGTTCTGGTATGGCTAAACAAATGCTTTATACTGCAGATATAATTGATGCTGCCGAAGCTCTGCGTATTGGACTGGTTAACAGTGTAGTAGAGCCGGAAGAATTAATGGATTTTGTTAAAAAGATAGCCAAACGTATTGTAAGTAAAGCTCAAGTTGCAGTCCGTCTTAGTAAAGTGGCTGCCACCGAGGGAATGCAAACGGACATTGACCGCAGCATGACTATTGAGGCTGATGCGTTTGGTCTTTGTTTTGCAACTGCTGATCAAAAAGAAGGAATGTCGGCATTTGTAGAGAAGAGAAAACCTGGTTTTGTTGGAAAATAAACATCAATGTGATCGTGCTCTAGGGTATAGAGCATAAAATAAAAAGAAGAGGTGGATTTTTAAGTGAAAGAAGTAGTAATCGTAAGCGCATGCCGTACAGCGATAGGAAGTTTTAATGGTACCCTGAAAGATATGCCAGTAGCAGATATCGGTGCCATTGCTATGGCAGAAGCTGTTAAAAGAGCTGGAATTGACGCTGCAATCGTAGAAGAAGTAGTTTTCGGTTGTGTTATCCAAGCAGCTCAGGGACAGAATGTATCTCGCCAGTCCATGATTAAGGCTGGACTTCCAATAGAATGTACCAGTTTTACAATCAACAAAGTTTGCGGTTCCGGTTTAAGAGCTGTCAGCCTGGCAGCCCAACTTATTAAAGCAGGAGACGTTGACGTCGTTCTGGCCGGTGGTATGGAAAACATGAGCAACGCTCCCTATGCACTTCTAAAAGCTCGTGGCGGCTATCGTATGGGTAATGATGTTCTGGTTGACACCATGATTAAAGACGGCCTTTGGGAAGCTTTCAACAACTATCATATGGGCATAACTGCTGAGAACATCAATGAGCAGTACGGACAGACCCGTGAAGCACAGGATGAATTCGGTTTCCGCAGTCAGCAAAGAGCTACAGCTGCTATTCAAGAAGGCAGATTCAAAGATGAAATCGTTCCCGTAGTCATTAAGAACAAAAAGGGCGATATCGTATTTGATACTGATGAGTTCGTTAATCAAAAAGCCAGTCTCGAAAAGATGGCTGGATTAAAGCCTGCATTCAAGAAGGATGGCAGTGTAACTGCTGGTAATGCTTCCGGCATCAATGATGGAGCAGCCGCATTTATCGTTATGTCCGCAGACAAAGCTAAAGAACTCGGACTAAAACCGATGGCCAGAATAGTAAGCTATGCATCCGGCGGAGTTGATCCTAAGGTCATGGGCCTTGGACCGGTACCAGCCAGCAAGAAAGCTCTTGCCAAAGCTGGTTTGACCGTAGCCGATTTAGACCTGATCGAAGCTAATGAAGCCTTTGCCGCACAGTCTTTGGCAGTAGGCAAAGAAATGGGCTGGGGCGATATGGAAAAGACCAATGTTAACGGCGGAGCCATTGCCATTGGGCATCCTGTAGGAGCATCCGGAGGCAGAATACTCTGCACCCTGTTATTTGAAATGAAGAGACGCGGTTCCAAGTATGGTCTGGCCACTCTCTGCATCGGCGGCGGCATGGGCACTACTTTGATCGTAGAAAACCTAGCTTAATTTCAGAGTTAGAAAAGACAAATAAACTATTATAGGGGGGAATTGTATTGCCACATAATAATTATCTGTTAAATACCCGTGACATTAAGTTCGTGATAAAAGAATGGCTTCCCATGGACAAGCTTTTGACACTAGATGCTTACAAAGAATATTATGGAATTGATGACATCGATAATTTCCTCGATGTTAACTTCAAAATCTGCCGCGACGTTATGTGTCCGGCTAACAAAGATGCCGATGAAATCGGTACTACATTTGTGGGCGGCAATGAGCATGCCGTTGTAACCCCTGACATTTACAAGAGTGTCTACAAAACTGTATGTGATGCAGAGTTAGGACCCCAATTCGGATTCCGTGGCGATGGCAAAATACCACTGTCCTGGTATGCTCCAATTCTGGAAATGCAGTCCGCTGCATCCGCGGCGATAGTGATGTTCTGGTGTCTGACCCAGGGTGCTACCACTGTGCTGCAGGACTATGGAACTCAAAGACAACAGGACATGTTCCTGCCCAAGATGTACACCGGTGAATGGGGCGGCACCATGGGCCTGACCGAGCCAGGTGCAGGATCTGAAGTTGGCGCGGTTGCCAGTAAGGCAACCCCTACTGATACTCCTCATCTGTATAAGATGAAAGGCGTAAAATGCTTTATAACCTCCGGCGACCATGACTTAGCGGAGAACATTATCCACCTTATGTTGGCTAAGACTCCAGGCGCCAAAGAAGGCACCGCTGGCATCTCCCTGTTCATCGTACCAAAATTCTGGGTTAACGAAGATGGCTCCATGGGTGCATGGAATGACGTTACCTCCGTTGGTATCGAGCACAAAATGGGTATCCACGGTTCTTCCACCCTTACCCTGGCCATGGGTGAAAACGACAACTGTTTCGGCTGGATGGTAGGCGAAAAAGAAGTTGTAGATGGCAAAGCTGTTGGTATGAAGCAGATGTTTGCGTATATGAACGAAGAACGTCTGAACACCGGTTTGTTCACCCTGGGCTGCATCACTTCCGGATACTATGCAGCTCTGGATTATACCAAAGTACGCGTACAGAGCAAAAAATCAACCGATCCTAAAGGCCCCAGCGTCAGGATCATTGAACATGAAGACGTTCGCCGCATGCTGTTGTATCAAAAATCCGGCATGGAAGCCATCCGGGCTTTGATTTACACAGCCTATCTCTACCGCGATCTGGAAGTAGATGCTGCCACTCCGGAAGAGAGAGAATATTATGGTAACATGTTCGCGATCGCCAATCCGCTGTGTAAGGCTTATTCATCCGATATGGCCAGAGTCCTCACCGGGGAATGTATCCAATGCCACGGTGGCTACGGCTTTATGGAAGAATATGCTGGAGCTCAGCTATATAGAGACTGTGTCATCCATGGTATTTGGGAAGGCACAAACTTTATACAGGCACAGGACTATACCGGCCGCAAGTTCACCATGAATGGCGGCGAACCGTTCACGAAGTGGGTAGCAGAAATCGACGATTTCGTACTTGCTGAGAAGACTCCCGAATTCGCAGCTGAATTCGAAATGATGACGGAAGCCATGACTAGTTTCAAAAATATAGTAGCGATGAATGCTGCCTGGACTGCTGGCGATAAGCAGATGAAACAGCTATTTGCCACTCGGACCATGCATTCTGGTGCGAGAGTTTACTGCGGCAAGCTGTTGCTCTCCCAAGCTATCTTAGCTGCTAAGAAACTGGTCGAACTGGGCGACGACCACTTCGATGCCAATTTCTATAAAGGCAAAATTGCCAGCGCCAAGTTCTATATCATGAACCATGTTACCGATGTCTTTGGCTTCGAGAAAGCCATGAAGGCCGGCGACAAGAGCGCAATAGATATTGCCGAAGCATCCTTCATCTAAGTCAATCGGATTCTGGCTTAGGCCAAAAAAATTACCTTAAACAAAAAGCGGAGCTCGTAAGAGCTCCGCTTTGTTATGATCAAAGTTACCAGGTGTCAGGCGTTTACAGGAGTGAAGATTTTGTACACTATCATCCCTAATTCTTCATGTTATCGCCGGTTAAATTTCTGTATGTCAGCGTTGTCGTCGATCGCAATACATGCAGTATTACTCACTCCTCCGCCTTGCCCTACAAAAATTATCCTCGACGAATACCACGATGAATTAGGGATGGTAGTGTACCGGCATGAGAAAAGCCAGTGATTGAGGCGATGTAAGGTATGGGGACACACCGAAATTAAGGTTTTGGGACACACCTCTTCGAGGAATGTCCCTTGGAATGTAGACGTAACAAGTACGTTGATTGAACTGGCTTTTTCGAAATAACGATGAGATTCGCTGTTGTAAACGCTTGAACGGAGCTCGTAAGAGCTCCGCTTTCTAATATTGATAAATAATTCTAAAAAAACAATGGATTATTAATGTTTAAACGGATAAATCTCAGTCTCGTTTATTCTGCCTTTATGATCGGGGATGCTGCGAGTAATTCCATATTTAGCAGCTTTTCTTACCACCGTGGACTGGTTAATTTCTAACACCCGGGCAACTTCATAAGTGGATTTATATCGAGAAAAAGCATATTGCAGAAGTTTACGCTCGGTATCTTCCACCGCGCACTTTAGAGAAATACTTTCTGAATTACCGGAAATGTATGTATGGGACCTATCTAACCAAAGAGGTAAATCATTAACTGAAATATTGGTTTGAGCTGTGGTTACAATAAGACGTTCGATCAAATTTTCCAGCTCTCTGACATTTCCCGGCCAGTCGTGTTTCATAAAACAATCAATAACCTCTGGAGCTAGCTGTTTACTGGTACTGCTGGTAAGATATTTATTGTTAAAATAATCCAGGAAATAATTAGTCAGTACTGGAATATCTTCTTGGCGCTCCCGCAAGGCGGGAACATGGATGGGCACTACATTCAAACGATAATACAGATCCTGACGAAACTGGCGATTGTTTATCATCTCACTAAGGTTCCGATTAGTACCGGTTAATATTCTGATATCAACTTTTATAGGTCTTATTCCACCCACCCTGGTAATCTCTTTATCTTGCAGTACCCGTAGAAGTTTAACCTGCAGATTCAAGGGCATGTCACCTATTTCATCCAGGAAGAGGATACCACCGTTGGCAAGTTCAAAGAGGCCTATTTTACCTTTGCGGCTGGCTCCGGAAAAAGCCCCTGGTTCATAACCGAAAAATTCTGATTCCAGTAGATTTTCCGGAATAGCACCACAGTTGATTTTAATTAACGGACCCTTATTGCGAACGCCATGGGAATGTATTACATCGGCAATCAGTTCTTTGCCAACCCCGGATTCGCCTTGAATTAATACGGTGGAGTCAACCTTGGCAACTCGTATAGCCATTTTAGTAAGTTCTTTCATGCAATTGGAATGTACGATGAATTGTTTAGGGGCTAAGGGCTTTAATGGGGCAGACTTTTCACCAGAATTAGAAGGTTGGCTAGTTTCCTGCAGCAACTCCTGAGCATTATAAACTAAATGTATTCGGCTCACATCATTGATTAATAAGTCTTGGATCGGGGTAGTTAAAGGAAGTTCTTGTGCAATCAGATACAACAGGTGAGTGCGGGTAATAAAACCCTGAGGTTTCCCTTCGTCATCAATCACCTGAGCACCATCCAAATTTTGTTCGATAAACAGACGGGCAACTTCAACAGCTGTTTGGTTGGATCTGATTAATATCGGATTAATGGTAATCAATGCGCTGATGTTCATAAGCCTCACTCTCAAGTATATTTGTTAACATTTATTTTAAAACAAGCTTCACTAATAATGTTAGCACAAAATGAAGAAATGAAGAAGGTAGTATGATGGGTTGCTTTTCTTATTAATGAGAAATAAACTAATATTTGTAGCAGAAGATGCAAAATATAATTATCAGGTGGTATGAGCAATGAATTTACAACTGGCTTACGGAAACAAGTATCTTTCCCTGGAATTGGCAGATGATCAGGTAATAGATGTAATAGCGGCACCTACCGCAGTCCTAAATGTATCGGGTCCGAAAATAATTGATGAAGCTTTGCAGAATCCGGATGGAACTTCTGTGCTGGAAGAAATCATTATGAGCAAGTCAGCCCGGAGCGCGGTTGTAGTTGTAAATGATATTACTCGCCCCACTCCTTACAATTTAATGCTTCCCCCTTTACTGGATAGGATTGAGAGGGCAGGAATACGTCCGGAAGATATAACTCTTCTGATAGCGACCGGTATTCATCGTCACCATACCCCGGTAGACAACCAGGAGGTTTTTGGCCAAGAACTTTGTCAGAGATACAAAATTGTTAACCACAATTGTGACGTTGATCTTTGCTCTATCGGCACTTTATCAAATGGCCTGGAGTTAATCATAAATAGGTTAGCTGCTCAGACGGATCTGTTAGTAACCACGGGTGTGGTGGGGCTGCACTATTTTGCTGGTTACTCAGGGGGAAGAAAATCCATATTACCAGGAATAGCTGCCCGGCAGGTAATTGAAGCTAATCATAAAATGATGAGTGACTCACGTGCCAGGCTGGGTAATTATGAAGATAATCCTGTTAGCGACCTAATGATTGAGGCCGCCCAGATGGCCGAGGTCGATTTCACTCTGAATGTGGTAACTCACGGTAAGAAAGAGGTAGCATTTGCCGCTGCGGGGGATATTAAGCAAGCATGGCTCAAAGCAGTAAAATTTTGCGAAAGTCTTAATACCGTCAGCATCAAAAAGCCGGCTGATATTGTTGTGGCCAGCTGCGGCGGTTATCCCAAAGACATAAATATGTACCAGGCGCAGAAAGCACTTGATGCAGCCGTTCTCGCCGTTAGACCGGGCGGAACAATCATTTTGGCTGCAGAGTGCCGAGAAGGGTTGGGGGAGGAGACTTTTCAAAAGTGGATAGAGGCCTCTAGTTGTCCACAGGATATATTTGACAGATTCAATTCTCATTTTGAATTGGGTGGCCACAAGGCTTATGCAATATGTCGGATTCTTGAACATGCGCAGATACTATTGTTAAGTGCACTTCCTGAGACCGACGTTAGGAGTATGTTCATGACTCCAGTGGCAAGCCTTGAGGATGCTCTGGAAAAAGTGCGGGATCAATATGGAGAGCAGGCGAGTCTAATTATTATGCCGGAAGCGTCTAAAATCGCAGTAAAGATTGCAGAGCAAGCATAATTTCATATTATCCGCCATAAAAATTAGCTATGAAATTCCCGAAGGAGACTGCATATGTATAGTGAACTATCTAATTTGCTTTCTGAGGATAGTATAAAAGAAAATGAGCTCATGAAAAACCATACTACCTTTAAAATAGGCGGGCCGGTGGATGTTTTGGTCTTACCGCGAACGTTTGAAGATATTAAGATCACTATGGAATATTGTCAAAGAAATAAACATCCTCTATTTATATTCGGTCTAGGGAGCAATATTGTAGTTAGAGATAAGGGCATTCGAGGTGTAGCTCTTAAGATTGGCAATAATCTAAAAGAAATCCAGATATCAGAGCAGGAAATATACGCCCAGGCTGGGGTAAGGCTTTCGGAACTGGCACGGACAGCCGCAAATAATTCTCTAAGCGGTTTGGAATTTGCGGAGGGAATCCCTGGAAGCCTAGGAGGTGCAGTAGTTATGAATGCCGGAGCTTATGGCGGAGAAATGAAAGATGTGGTTTTAGAAGCTGAGGCAATCAGCCCATCTGGAGAAAAACAGATTTTCCCTGCAGCAGATTTGGGTTTCGATTATCGTAAAAGTGTATTTCAATATAACGATTATGTTGTAGTAGCGGTAAAGATGAAATTAAAACCTGGTGTACAGTCCGAAATCAAGAGTAAGATGCGCGAATACGCTCACAGCCGGCGAGAAAAACAACCGCTCGAATATCCCAGTGCCGGCAGTGTTTTCAGAAGACCGCCCGGTTATTATGTAGGACCAATGATTGAGAAGATGGGTCTAAAAGGATATTGCGTCGGCGGAGCGCAGGTATCCGAGAAACACGCTGGATTTATAGTGAATACGGGAAATGCCAAGGCCAGCGATGTATTGGAACTAATTGAGATTATTAAAAAAGCTGCCCGGGAACAATTTGGGGTGGATTTACAGCCAGAAATCAGGGTGGTGGGAGAGCAGTAAAAATGTTAATTATAAACGGAATGGAGAAAGTGCTCCTATGTACACTTAACGCCAAGTATATTCACACTTCACTAGCGTTACGCTATTTGCAGACCTATTGTCAGTCCAGAGCCGAATTTGATATTAGCATAAAAGAGTATACCATAAATCAAAACACCAGTGATATCATGGCCGAGATATATCTGAACCAGCCTGATGTACTGGGTTTTTCTTGTTACATATGGAATATCAAGCAGATATTAGAGCTATGTACCGATTACAAAAAGGTGGCCCCTGGGACAGTTATTGTGTTAGGTGGTCCGGAGGTATCATATGATTCGGAACAGATATTATCTGACAATCCTTGCATAGACTATGTCGTACGGGGTGAGGGGGAACAGACTCTCCAAGAACTGTTATTAGCTATTAATGGAGACTTACCCCGGAGCACGGTAACCGGGATATCTTATAGAGAGGGTAAACAAATTCATCGCAACGCTGACAGAGAATGGATAACTAATCTGGATGAAATTCCTTTTCCTTATCAGGATGATGAGCTGGACAGGTTGGGGGACCGTATCGTATATTATGAGAGCTCGCGAGGTTGTCCTTTCCACTGCAGTTATTGTCTATCTGCCAGCAGCGGAGGGGTACGCTTTTTATCCCTGCCCCGGGTAAAAGAAGACCTGGCAGTTATGCTGGGATACAATGTCAGAGAAATAAAATTTGTGGATCGCACCTTCAACTGCAATGAAAAGCGCGCCATCGAAATGATTAATTTTATAGTTGCACATCGCGGGACAACCAAAATCCATTTTGAAATTGATGCTGGTCTTTTTTCAGATGAAATGCTGGATTTTCTAACTACGGTTCCCAAGGATTTATTTAATTTTGAGATAGGCATTCAGTCTACCTTTGAGCCCGCCCTGATTGCAGTAAGAAGAAAACAAAACTGGGATAGATTAAGTAATAACATCAAGAGAATCAAAGCTGAGGATAATATTCATTTGCACCTGGACCTGATTGCGGGGTTGCCGGGAGAGGACTGGGAGAATTTCACCCGATCTTTTAATATGGTTTATAATCTGCAACCGGATTTACTTCAATTGGGATTTTTGAAGATACTTAAGGGAACTGATTTATTAGAGCAAAGTGAGGTATATGACTACATCTACCAATCTGGTTCACCTTATCAGGTTCTCGCTAACCGTGATTTACAATATGAAGAAATAATAGCCCTAACCCATATTGAAGAGATCCTGGACAAATATTACAACTCGGGAGATATGGTAAGAACCATCGCTTATATTGGACAGGAAATTTATAACGATAACATTTTTCAATTTTACAGTGATTTTTCTATATATTGGCAGTCCCGCCTCCTGTTTGGATTGGGCCACAAAAAGGAGGTTTTGTATAATATTCTGCTAGCGTTTATTGCAGAGATGCATTCTAGTCATGTGGAAGTAGTGAACGAACTGTTAAAATATGATTACCTCCGCCACAACCACAAATATGGCTTGCCTGAAGGTTTGCGCAGCCGTAATCCTCAAAATATTAATGATCTTATATATTCGTACACCAAAAACAAGAACTTCGTCACTGTACACTTGCCTGCCTTCCTAACTAAGACCGCGCGCGAGATGAAGAAACTAGTCCATATAGAATACCTAAATGTAGATCCCATCACATTTGAGATCAATTGTAAAAGAGTATTTATGTTCGTCTATAGCCCCATCAGCAGAAAAGCAGACAGAATAATAGATTTGACACAATTAATATAAGATGCGAAACAAAAGGGAACGATAGAGTGCTGCAACCTTAATTCGCGACCGTAGGTCGCATCAGGGTCCCCGTAGGGGCCGCGCGGTCCGCGTCTATTGTTTTTTCTTGTTGCGCCCTAGAAAATTGTGCCAAGAACACATGTTCAGTTACAATAATGGCATATATAAGCTAAAATAACTTAGATGAAATAGCGCTGAAAATAATTGGTATGCAGTTTATTTTTAGAAATATGAATGTGATAGGAGTAATAATATGAATCATAGGGAACTGGTGGCCCGTGAGGGATGGCCCTTTGTCTTATTTTGCATAATTATATCGATTCTATTATATTTTCTGGCCGGTTATATTGGGGCTTTAATTGGTCTGGTGCTGGCTGTATTCTGTGTATTTTTCTTCCGCAATCCAAAGCGTGAAATACCAAATGGAAGGGGAATAGTGGTCGCGCCTGCTGATGGGCAAATTATGGACATAACTACCATGGTCGAGGATAGATTTATATGCGCCAATACGCAGCGAGTAAGAATATTCCTGAATATATTTAACGTACATGTTAACCGAAATCCCATAGCGGGAAAGGTTGAATGGGTAGAAAAGGTAGCTGGCGAATACTTGCCTGCTTATCGCGATGAGGCTAGTTACAAAAATGTCCGTAACTATTTGGGCATTTCTACCGAATGGGGCAGGATCATGGTAGTCCAAATTACCGGACTTATAGCTCGCCGTCTGGTATGTTGGGTCCACCCCGGTGATACCATGCAAACTGGAGATAGGTTTGGACTTATTCGCTTCGGCTCCTGTACCGAAGTCTATTTGCCCGACCAGGCCATCATAAATGTTAAACCTGGTCAGAAGGTGAAAGGAGGCGAGACCGTAATTGCTAGATTTTATGAGTAAGAGCAGTGCTAACACAGTTACTTTGGTGAACATTCTCTGTGGCTCCTTGTCACTTGTAAGTACTTTGAATGCCGACTATAGAGCAGCAGCATTATTCATTTTGTTGGCAGTAGTGATGGACGGCATGGATGGCAGAATAGCCAGGAAGTTTGGGGTAAGCTCGGATATGGGCAAGGAACTGGATTCTTTGTGTGATCTGGTATCATTCGGGGTGGCACCGGCACTTCTGCTTTATGCCCAGGTGTTGAATATATTTCCTTATTTATTAGGACTAATCGCTGCTTTGTTGTACATTATGTGCGGCGCTTTTAGACTAGCTCGATTCAATGTATTAAATATTAAGGAATATTTTGTGGGAATACCAATCACTCTGGCTGGAACGGCCTTGGCGTTTGTCTCCCTGTTAACCGCCTTTATTCCAGAATATCTGGTGTTCATAACAGTTATCTTCCTTTCTTTTATGATGATTAGTAATATTAAAGTGCGGAAATGCTAGAACAAAGGATTGAAGCACGTTCTAGAAGGGTGGCACATTCTTGTTGGATAAATGCATCGAAGCTTTACGGGGAAGAGTACCCCACATTCTTGGACATGAAAGGGCTGCTAAATCGGCTGTATTAGTGCCGTTGGTAGATTATAACGGAGAAACTTGTATACTTTTTGAAAAAAGGTCTTCATTCTTGAAACAACAACCGGGTGAAATATGTTTTCCTGGTGGTGGTATAGAGGAAAGCGATGAGGGCAAAGCTGTAGCCGCGATCCGAGAAACCTGCGAAGAACTAGGACTAGTGCCGGAAGACATTGATTTAATAGCCTCGCTCGACACCATGGTTACACCCTTTAATGCCATCATATATTCCTATGTGGGCTATATTAAGGATTATCAGAAAATTACCCCCAACCCCGATGAGGTTGAAGAAGTTTTCTATGTTCCCTTGAGTTTTCTTCTAGCGAACAAACCAATATATAAAAAGATGTCATTAATCATGGATGCTCCTGAAGATTATCCCTATGAACTAATTCCTCAAGGGAAAGATTATCCCTTCCGTCAAGCTACCTATCCGCAGCATTTTTACATCTGGCAGGAATATGTGATATGGGGAATGACTGCCCGCATCCTAGATCATTTCTTGAAAATGTTGAAAACAGTTTCATTGTAACGATCGGTCTCTAGTTAAAGACGTCTATTAATTGTCTGGAGCAGTTCTCCCGTATTTTTGGCGTCAAATTTTAGGGAGGCCGCATGATCCAGCGCTGTATATCCCTGGTTGATAATGATCAATTCCTGGGTAAAAGTGCTGAACTCTTTAACAAAGCCAGCCAGAGGGTAAACTGTTAGGGAAGAGCCGATAACTATCAACAGGCGCGCATTTAAAACACTCTCATGGGCATCAAGATAGTTATGGATTTGTTCTCCGAATAAAACCACGTCTGGTTTTAATATACTTCCACATTTAGCGCAGGTAGGTACAATATCCGGGCAATTACTAGCATATAGGCCGTCATAAACCGCACGACATGTGGCAGCGGTACATTTAAAGCGATCAGCGTTACCATGAATAGCGATTACTCTCTTGCTGCCGGCCTGTTGATGCAGGTTGTCAATATTCTGAGTAACGATTGCCTTAATAAATCCCTTTTTCTCCAGATCAGCCAGTGCATAATGGGCTTTACTCGGCTCAACCGGTGGAAACATAAAATATTTTCTATAAAACTCATAGAATTGTTCGGGACATCTTCTGAAAAAATCATTATTGATAATCTTCATTACCTGGTTCTCGCCCAATTTTCGATAAATTCCATTTTCCCCACGAAAATCAGGAATACCTGCTTCAGTGCTTATTCCCGCACCGGTTACCACTACCGTATTGCTAGAGTGCTTCAGTAGGTTTACCAGCTTGTCAATATTTTTCTCCAACCGTATCACCTCAAGAACATTATAACAATTCATGGATAAACGCCAAGGCCCAAAAGCCAGCTAATTATAATTTGGTAAAAAAATATCCTCATTGAGCTATGCTCAATGAGGATATTTTAGTTACATTTTATTAAGGTGGCGGAGAAAGACAATGATCCCTCTGTTTCCAAGAACCAATAACTTCTTTCAAACTCGATATGACTCGATACGAACCACCTGAAGTGAACCCATTTATTTAAAAAGAACCTTTTAATTAGTGGGAAGGCAACCAAGTGTCACTTTTGACCCAAGATACTAGGAAATCCTAAGCTCTCCGCCACCTGTCTTTATTATAAAGGCCCAAGAGCAAAAAAGCAATATCTGCTCAAAATATAACATAAGGAAAATAAACCCAAATATCAAACGCCTTAAAACCCGCTCCTCTATCGGTGGGGGATAAACCGATTTTTCCCTCAGTGGTTGGTTCAATCCCCGACTGAGGGGCGGAAAGATAAAACGCTCGCGGCGCGATGCACACAAAATGCGCAATGTAGGCGCTAAAGCGCCCGCATTTTGGCGCACAATTCGCGCAAGCGCTCATTGAATAACACGAGGTTCGCTAATCAACTCTCCAGTGTTGCTCTTCGGCCGCCCAATTAGTAATTTCAAAAAATTTACGGGGCGGACGCGCCACAGATGCCTCACACTTGGCCGTGACCTTGCCGTCGGGCAGACGAATCTCGGCACCTACCCGAGCGAAACGGCTATTGCGTTTAACTACCCAGCCAATCACTCGCAAGATTTGGCCTGTGGGCGTCGGGAGATGATATTTTACTTCCAATCTGGTAGTAATAAATAGTGCATCGTGCTCTCCATTCAACATAAGAGCCCTTCCTGAAGTTTCATCTAACAAAGCAGCTACAATCCCGCCATGGACAACACCCGGATAACCATTAAATCCATGTGGGACGATCAGCTCTGACCACACCTGCTGGGCCTCATAATCATTGTACCAGCTCATTTTTAAACCGATCTCATTTTCGCGGCCGCAAAGAAAACAGCTGCGCGAGGTAGGTTGTTTATCCATATTAATCCTTTCAATTAAACATATAATGTTAAGAACATTTCTATCGGAAAGACCAAATTGATACACTAATTTTACCATAAGTAGATTTGGTTAAAGACTATTTTGTCATCTATATCAAAAATCTAAATTGCAGGAAAAGATGCTGTTTACCACGAAATGACGTAAGAACAAAAATCAGGAGGCTGCTTATGACCATAAAAATAGTTACTGACAGTACTGCCTATATTGAAGCTGCAGTCCAGGAGCAATTCGATATTACGATTATTCCTCTCAGTGTCAGTTTCCCCGATGAATCATTTAAAGAAACCGAAGTTGAATATGATTACTTCTATAATAAAATTGATAAAGGAGGTATAATCCCGACTTCATCTCAGCCAGCCCAGGGAGAAATTGAGCAAGTGTTTACTGATATTGTTTCCCAAGGTCATGAAATAATGGCGATATTCATATCCTCGGAAATGAGTGGCACATATCAATCCGCCTTGAGTGCCAGAGATAGAATAATGCAGGCCTATCCGGAGGCTGGCATAGAGATATTAGATTCTCGTACGAACTGTATGGCGATGGGGCTGATAGTGCTGGCAGCAGCCCGGGCAGCTCAGGAGGGCAAGTCCTTGGCAGAAGCTGTCGCAGCAGCCCATGAAACTCAGAAACGGGTAAGGTTCTATTTTGTGCCGGCCGGTCTGGAATATTTGAAAAAGGGAGGACGCATTGGCGGGGCTGCAGCACTGCTGGGCTCTCTTCTACAAATCAAGCCCATTCTCTATGTGCAGGATGGTAAAACAGCCGTGTTGGAGCGTGCCCGGGGAAGCCGTGCTGCTATCCAGCGCATGTTAACCCTGTTGGAGAATGATAAGCGGACCTATGGGCTTCGAAAAGTTTTGGTTCATCATATAGGCTGCCCAGCCAAAGCTGAAGAATTGGCCCAAAGAATAGAAAATCGTTATGGCTTGCAAGCGGCGGTGTTTCCTATTGGACCGGTGATTGGACTGCACGTTGGTCCCGGCACTCTTGCCATCATCTATATTACTGAAAACTATTAGGATCAATGTTATAATTAAAATGTGTGAAAAAAGAACGATATAAGGAGGTAGTTTAGTGAAAAAAACTTGGATTATCGTCTTGGCGGTATTAGTCTTATTAGGCATATCGGCTGTAGGCAGTTACAACAATTTGGTGCAGCTCAATGAGTCGACCAATGGTAAGTGGAGTCAGATAGATGTGCAGTTACAGCGACGGGCTGATCTGATCCCCAATTTGGTAGCTACTGTAAAAGGCTACGCGACACATGAACAGGAGATATTAAACAATCTTGCCGATGCTCGCAGTCGTTTGGTAGGTGCTCAGGGGGTGGCTGATAAAGCCGCTGCGGAAGACCAACTCAATTCAACCCTGTCTCGCCTATTGGTAATTGTCGAGAATTATCCTAACCTTAAGGCAGACGCGAACTTCCGTCAATTACAGGATGAGTTAGCAGGAACCGAAAATAGAATAGCAGTTGCCCGTAAAGATTATAATGATTCGGTACAGATATACAACGCGAAAATCAAGACCTTTCCCAATTCTATATGGGCAAGTATGTTAGGATTTTCACCTCGTGAGTATTTCCAGGCGGCAGCTGGATCTCAAACAGTACCCCAGGTTAATTTCCAGCAGTAGAGGAGCTTATTAAGCATGAATAGGAATACATCTTACCGGGCAAAAAGTACAGGGGCATATCGTCCTAGCGGAATAATGCTGTGGATTGCCTGTCTGGTATTAATTGCATCCTTGATTAGTCCTTGGGCAGGGCAGGCGGCAGCCGCTGCTATACCGGATCCTGCGCCCGAATTATACGTACTCGACCAGGCCGGTGTGATGAGCAGCGCAACCAAGTCCATGATAATAAGTACCAGCCGGGAACTTGCCCGTCAAACCAAGGCTCAGGTTGCGGTTGTTACTCTGAAGAGTCTGGATGATCAGCCAGTTGAAGAAGTGGCCTTACAGATTCTTCGCAAATGGCAGTTGGGTGATAAGCAGTTAAACAACGGGGTACTAATACTAGTTGTCCCGGATGAACGTCAGGAGCGTATTGAGGTAGGGTACGGATTAGAAGGAGCTCTCCCTGACGGCAAGACCGGACGCATTCGTGATGAAAATATGCTGCCTGCCTTTAAGCAGGGTAATTATGATCAGGGTCTTAGTGATGGTTATAAAGCGGTTGTGGCTGAGGTTGCCAAGGAATATGGCGTAACAATCAGCACTGTCCCAGCTAACCAGCCCCAGCCTTCTCCAGCACCGGTTGCAAAAAAAGTGCCTACTTGGGTTAGTATTCTGGGGATATTAGGTTTAATATTATTGCTCTATCTGGATAATAGATTCCTCAATGGCTTCTTCCTGGGCATGATAATTGGCATGTTGTTCCGGGGCGGCGGTAGAGGCGGCGGTGGTTTCGGAGGCGGAGGCGGTTTTGGGGGAGGAGATTCCGGTGGGGGCGGTTCTGGCGGGGGCGGCGGCAGCAGTGGCAGTTGGTAAATTAGTTAACCCCTGCCTTCTAAGGATACGTTATTATTGGAAAATCGGACAGTTTTACAAACTTGAAGCCTTTATTTATTAATATAGGGATAGCATCCATTATACCTTCTGCAGTATCACCTTCGGGGTGATTGAAGTGAAAAATGACAATTGACCCTGCTCGGGCATCGAGCAGGGCTTTTTTTACTTGTTCGCGATTGAAGGTAGCTCCGGCATCACCCAAAACGCTATAGCCAATGGCCTGATAACCTAAATCCTGGACTATTTTGACTGCGATCTCATCATAGTAATTAGTTCCCGAGCGATAATAGTGAGGTACACGTCCGGTTAATAATTTTATCTTCCGGTCATTGCCGTCAATCTCCGCAATAACCTCGGCTGCACTGACCGTTCCTTTGATATTATAAGCTGACTTGCCATTTACTGAACAGGGGACATGATTTAAACCATGATTGCCAATCTCGAAAAGATTATTAGCGGCCAGCTGGAGAAACAACTTCGGATTGGCATCGATCCACTTGCCGGTAATAAAGAGAGTGGCCGGGATCTGCTCTTTATTGAGATAGTCTACCAGACTGGCATCATATCCATTAGAACGTACCGAACCGCCACAAGCATCGAAGGTCAAAGCCAGGACTTTTTCGTTGGTATCCAGCCGGTAAGCCACTCCGCTTACTTTTTCTCCCCACTGCTGCGGCTCCACATGGTTATATTTAGCAATCAACTGTTCAGACACGGTAGTTTGAGCCTGCTCACCAATGCGAGGTTCCTGATTAAGGGCTGCAATCGGCTGCTGGGTCTTTACAGACCTGGTTGCGGGTTGGCAACCCGAAATCAGTATCGCTATCAGGATCAAAATCAGCCCTGCATTAATACGAAAGCCTATATTCATAAATCTCGGCTCCTTGTCAGTTTAGACTAATAAATATGATAGCTGAAAGGGAAACCACCTGTAAATACATTTAAGCTATGTCTATTAAAAGATGGATAATTGGATGCAATGAATAATGTTGATAAAATAAAAGAATAACATATAATAAATTTAGATAATTAGATAAGTATCTAAATATAAAAGAAGGGAGTGCTTTATTGATGTCGCTCAACTTTGCCTTTAAAGCTCTAGCGGATGCGAATCGTCGGCAAATATTAAACATGCTGCAAAACGGTGATCTGACAGCAGGTGAGATTGCCGATAATTTTGACATGACCAAACCCAGTATTTCGCATCATCTCAATATTTTAAAGCAGGCCAACCTTGTTCAGGATGTAAGAAAGGGTCAGAATATATACTATTCATTGAATACAACCGTATTTCAGGAGCTTATAGGCTGGTTTTACGATTTTATCGCGTCCTCCAAGCCAAAAGAACCCGAAAAAGCAAAAGCCACAGTAAAAGCACTCAAAGTTACAGGTAAGATTAATAAGAGAGGGGAGCAATAATGGTGGAAGAGAAGAATATAAATTCATATCGACTGGAATGGAAAACTGTACGGCGTGATTGGCCGATATGGATTCTAATGGCAGGGATTTTGATTACAGCGGTTTGGGTCTATCCGCATCTGCCCGATAAGGTTCCTAGCCACTGGAACATTCATGGTCAGGTTGATGCCTACTCCTCGCGTGCCTTTGGAGCATTTTTTGAGCCACTAATAGTGATTGGTCTTTACTTTCTAATGCTTTTGATGCCCTTAATAGACCCCAAACGAGATAATTACCAGAGGTTTAGCTCGGCCTATACATTGTTACGCTGGAGTCTGGTTATATTATTTTCAGTATTATATGTAACCACAACACTGGTGGCACTAGGTTATCCGGTTAATGTCGGGTTAATAGTAAAAGCAATTATATCAATTTTGTTCATAATTATTGGCAACTTTATGGGTCAATTTCGACATAACTATTTTGTGGGAATACGAACTCCCTGGACCCTGGCGAATGAAGAAGTTTGGCAGCGAACCCATCGCTTGGGCAGCAAAATCTGGGTTATTGGCGGGCTAGTCTGTCTGGCTATGTCAGTAGTCAATTCTAGCTGGGGAGCGATTATCTTTTTTGTATCATTGATGTGTATGACCATTATTCCTATTGTCTATTCTTATCTCATTTTCGCGAAACTAAAGGGATAAATATCGGACATTTCAGAAAAAACATGCACCCCCTAAGGTCGCACCGACTTGGGAGGGCAAAAATGTGAAAAATGTAATAAAATACCACGCTTCGACACTAATTGTCATAGCCTATAGGTTATTCTTAATAATGTAGAAATTAATCTTAAAATAACGAACAATGATTAACGGCATTATTAAGGCAAAGGTGGTGGTTGACTTGTGGACGATGACAACCGAAGCAGAGAAGAATTAATTAATGAGTTAACCGAATTGAGAAGGAAGATAACTGAATTGGAACTGGTACAACTGGGCCCACCTCAAATCAATAATTTGGATCACGAGAGACGGAATACTATAGGGTTGTCAGAAAATAAATATTACCAAGCTTTTCTCTGCAGCCCTGATTTAATTACCATTTCGACCATAAAGGAGGGGCGCATAACAGAAATCAACCAAGCGTTTATTAATAAGGTTGGCTTCGAACGGCATGAAGTAATTGGTCATCTGGCCGGCGAATTAGGAATATGGCAAATTCGCTCCGAAAGAAAAATGATGCTAAACGAAATCAGGGAAAAGGGACGGATCGAAAACTTTGAAGCACACCTGCGCACCAGGGAAGGTACCATTATTAATACTTTGATTTCCGCAGGTGAGATCGAAGTGGGGGGAGAACCTCATCTGCTTTGTGTCATCAAGGATATTACTGAACAAAAAGCATTACAAAATGAAATGATCAAACTGGATCGGCTTAGTCTGGTAGGAGAGATGGCGGCCAGCATCGGACACGAGATACGTAATCCAATGACATCAGTGCGTGGATTTTTGCAAATGTTTGAGGATAAATATAGCGAAGATAGGGAATTCCTGAATCTAATGATAGAAGAACTGGATCGAGCCAACTCCATAATCACTGAATTTCTATCGTTAGCTAAAAACAAGCTGGTGGAGTTGAAACCGATGAAACTTAATACCATTATAAACGGTATTTTACCATTGATTGAAACCAGTGCTAGGATTCAGGATAAGATAATTGAAGTGGAAATGAAGAATACACCATATTTACTGCTGGACGAGAAAGAAATACGTCAGTTAGTACTTAATCTGGTTTATAATGGGCTCGAATCGATGCCATTGGCTGGTATTATAACCATCAAGATCTATAAGAAAGAGGACAAAGTAGTTTTAGCAATACATGATCAAGGTTGTGGCATCGAGCCCGCCGACTTAGACAAATTGGGTATACCCTTCTTTACTACCAAGCAACAGCGAATTGGTTTAGGGCTGGCAGTTTGCTACGGTATCGCTAAAAGACATAATGCCAGGATTGATGCAGAGACAAGTTCCAAGGGCACAATTATTTATGTTCGATTTCCGATACATAAGGAAAAACCTATGATGGAGGCGAACAAAGGTACATCAATGGCATTCTGAACGGCTTAAGAGAACCATGGGACAAGGGGGGTTATCTCTCCCCTTGTCCCCACGACAAAAAAACGTCCCCTAGATCTCCTGCAAGCTGATATTTACGTGCAGATTGGCACCCTCAAACTTTTGAGATGCGAGCAGAAGCTGGACAGTTTCGTTGATAAACGAAGCATTACCCTGAGTCTCAAGATATAGAGAGAACTTAGCAGCATTGTCCTTCACGTCAAAGTCTAATGCCGATTGGGCTGCAGGTGTTTTCCTCCTTACTGTAGATCCAGTTGCCTGCGGGTCATCTGCTGGGGATGAAATATTGACATCGCGGTTATCTGCAGATTTGGTTGAAGCTGGAGTTTTATTGGGCTTTTGAGGTTTTAATTTATGGTTTTTAGCACTTACCGCAATATCCAATTGATGCAGCATGCTGTATACTTTGGATCTTGATATATTCCATTCTCTAACCATACCACCGACCCCGATATCTTTTTTTAAATTTTCGAGGGTCTTTTTCTTATCCTTTTCAGCCAGGTTATTGAAATCAGATAAAGAAATAGTCATCTAGCAACCTCCTAATATTATTTACTTCCATAAATTGTATCCAAATGCAGGTAAAAATATTCAATGTATTATTCCAAATATAAAAAGCGCTGCAATTGGAATTTGCAGCGCCGTTATTCACCTTGGTGAATAAATGGTCTGATCTTTTACTTTATTGCCGACGTTTGCTATCTTTTGCTTCATCCTGAATTTCGGCCTTCATCGAATCGAGAGCTTCGCCTCTTCTTTTATTTTTTTCTTTGAGATTTTTCTTCGTCTTGTCATTATCGGTTACCGCGATCATTTCCTTGGCAGCCTCCATATTTTGCACGGTATTATCGATGTTGTTTTGTATTTTTTCCACATTATCACTACGGTCATCAGGATGGTTTTTCATAATTCAATTCTCCTTTTTAAGTAATTTACTAATTATTTAATATTCTTTGAAAAAGACAAAATATTATACATTGATGTGACGGGGACGGTTCCGTTTTGTCGCGCTATTTACCACAGTGGAGGATTCAGATTCAAGCTTAGCGCAACGGGTAAAGGCGAAAAGAAAACGACCTTACAAATCACTTGATGGATAAGATTTATAAGTATAGAAATATAATCTGTTTACGCAAGCTGGAGACCGGCCGCCAGCGGGCTTGAATCTGAAGCATCCACCTGCGAACGGTAAAGAAATCTACAAAACGGAACCGTCTCGGTCGTATCCCAATAACCAATCAGATAATGGCAACACATGCTGAGCAATAAGGGCGACTCCTTCGCCGCGACGCTGTAGGGTCCCGCTGACTGCCAGTGGGCCATTTTGGGGTCCGAAAATATAACCGCCATATTGCATATACACATCTTCAAACATGGTGGCATCTATCATTCCGTATTCATCTTCGAGCGAAAAGAAAACCGTGATGCGGCCGCTGCGGGTAGGAGGACGATGAGGGTGGAGAAGTAAGCCTGCGACCCTAATCTGCTGGCCAGAATTTAATTGCAGGAGATCTTGGCTGGAATTGAATTTCTTTTGTTTTAATAGCGAACGCCGGCCCGCCATGGGATGTTCGCCTACATACAATCCTAATAGACAGTACTCCATAGTTAGTTTTTCATCAGTCCTAAAATCAATCCGATCAGCTGCGACTTCCTCATTAAAGAGCAGTTTTTCACCAGTTTTATGGGACTGTCTTTTTTCCAAAAAATAATTAAGCTGGCTTAATAAAAAACGGCGATTAGTACACAAGCTGTCTAAAGCCCCGCAGCGCACCAAATTTTCCAAACTGTCTATAGGAACGGAGGTGCGTATGACCAAGTCAAGTGGGGAAGAGTAATCCCTTTGCGCACGCGTGCTGACAATGGATTCTAAACTATCCGCACTGAGCCCTTTGATCTGTTTTAGGCCTACCCTTATAGCGTTTTCTCCCTCAACCGTGAAGTTTATATGGCTGAGGCTGACATCAGGAGGCAGTATTTTAATGCCTCGGCGCCGGGCTTCATTGCCTATTATGCGCGGCGGATAGAATCCCATAGGTTGATGGTTCAAAATGGCTGTATAGTATTCAGTGGGATAGTGCTTGATCAGATAAGCGGACTTATAGCTGGTGGTGGCAAAAGCTGCCGCATGTGCTTCGCAAAAACCATAGCTGGCATAACCCAGCATGCAGTTAAATATTTCCTCGGCCAAGGTGCGCTCAATTCCTCTCTCCACAGAACGCTCTACAAATGTCTGCCCTAATTCATGCATGAGCTTCTGCGAACGCGAATGAGTCATAACCCGACGGAGCTGATCCGCTTCAGCCGGCGTAAAACCGGCTATGGCTCTTCCTATCTCAATAACTTGTTCCTGAAATAATACTACCCCATAGGTTTTCTTTAAGATTGGTTCCAGCCAGGGATGCATATAGCTGACCTCTTCCTGCCCCAATCTTCTGGCTACATAAGGATCAACCATGTTGCCCTTAATTGGCCCAGGTCTAATAAGAGCCATACTGGCTACCACATCTTCAAATTCCGAGGCATTAAAACGCGACTGCAGAGCGCGTTGGGCAGGACTTTCCAATTGAAAGATGCCAATAGTCTCACCCCGGTTAATCATTTCAAAGGTTGGCCGGTCATCCAGGGGTATTGCCTCATAATTAAATTCCTGGCTCGATTGCCGTATTTGCAGAGATGCATCCTGTATAACCGATAGGGTACGCAGAGATAAGAGATCCAGCTTCACCAGCCCCAGACCCTCAATGTCATCTTTATCAAACTGGCTGATTACCGGTCCCAGCCCGGACTGCTGCAAGGGAGTAAGCTGGTTTATGGGGATATCACTAATTACTAAGCCTCCCAGGTGCATTCCCAGGAAGCGGGGAAAACCGGCCAGGCGATCACAACATTCCAAGAGGAGTTCAAAACGTGGTTCATGTAAAGGACTGTCTTTCAGTTCCGGCAGTTTGCAGATTAAAGAACGAATTTGATCGGCCCGGGCATAAAAAGGCATACGCTTACACAGGGG
>Ga0074198_1000111_pt1 | contig 121831 bp, 118 predicted proteins | sample EPASupsiteSAE323_FD_64527 | JGI IMG/M metagenome (GOLD analysis project Ga0074198, IMG submission 64527) | Bioremediated contaminated groundwater from EPA Superfund site, New Mexico - Sample SAE3-23 | ecosystem: Environmental > Aquatic > Deep subsurface > Groundwater > Contaminated ... | reverse complement strand
AAGCTACATTAACTGCGATAGGTCAGATTATCACTGGCGTTCGTAGCTCTGAAGAATTGGGTGGCATCCTTCGTATTGGTGCTTATGCGGGAGATTTCGCAAAAGCTGGGGCATTGTCTTTGATAATGTTCATGGCTTTGCTTTCAGTTAACTTAGGTTTGATAAACTTCATTCCTATACCTTTGCTAGATGGTGGGCATTTGATGTTTTACGCATTTGAAGCAATTAGGGGTAAACCGATAAGCGAGCGTATTCAAGAATATGCCTTGAAAGCAGGAATGACCTTTGTAGTGTTTGTAATGTTACTAGCTACATGGAACGACTTGGTTCAGTTGAATGTTATAGAATACTTGAGAAAATTAATATCTTAAGGGGCAGGGGTGTTGATAGAGATGGCAATTAAACCTTTTATAAAACAGTTTTTACTTTCGATTGTTGTTGTCGGAGGTTTGTTTGTTTTTTCAATTCCGGCAACTGCTGCGGTAGCAAAAGTTGCTGAAACCGTTCAAGCCATTAAGGTCGAAGGCAACCAGCGTATTGAGACATCAACAATAGTTTCTTACCTTGAAGTAAAAGAGGGAGATCCTCTTGATGCTGCTTTGTTAGATAATGGTCTTAAAAATCTTTACGCAACAGGATTGTTCAAAGACGTAACAATCACACCTGCAGCTGCTGGAGAGATTCTGGTTAAAGTTTCTGAAAAACCAATAATCAATGAAATTATTTTTGAAGGCAATGACGAAATAAAATCTGAAGATTTGGCTAAAGAAATTTCTTTAAAGCCGCGTCAGGTTATCAGTGTTCCTAAAGTTCAGGAAGACGTTAACCGCATGAAAGAACTGTACCGCATGAGTGGTAGATTTGGTGTTTCTGTTGATCCTCAAATGATAGAGCTTGATCAAAACCGCGTTAATCTGATTTTTGAAATCAAAGAAGGTGAAAAAACTTTGATCTCCCGCATTAACTTCATGGGCAATAAAGAATACAGCGATGCTGAATTGCAAGAAGTTGTTCGTAGTAAAGAATCTCGTTGGTATAGATTTTTATCTGCCGATGATAAGTACGATCCTGACAGACTTTCTTATGATCAGGAATTGCTACGTAAGTTCTATTTGGAACATGGCTACGTGGATTTTAAAGCTTCTATAGTTATGGCAGAATTGTCTCCTGAAGATAAAAACTTCTTTGTTACTTTTGATATTAATGAAGGTGATAGATATAAAATTGGTGATGTGACTATTAAAACCACCATTCCTGACCTTAACGTAAATGATCTTAAAGACGCCATTACTTTGGAAAAAGGCAAGTGGTATAACTTGAATGAAGTAGAAAAAACCACTACTAAAATGACATCTCAGCTCGGCAATTTGCAGTTTGCCTTTGTTGATATCAAACCAGGTGTTAATCGCGATAAAGTTAATAAGGTTGTTAATATTGAATTCATGGTTAATGAGGGGCAAAAAACCTTTATTGAAAATATCAATGTTATAGGCAACACCAGAACCTTGGATGAAGTTGTAAGAAGAGAGATGAAGTTGTCTGAAGGTGATCCTTATAATGAAGATAAAATTAAAAATTCCGAAAAAGATATAAAAAATCTTGGATACTTTAGTAAGGTTGATGTCGTTACTAAAAAAGGTTCATCAGAAAATAAAACTGATGTTGATGTTAAAGTTGAGGAACAATCTACGGGTGATATGTCTATAGGTGCCGGTTATTCAACAACGGAAGGTGCTTTGGCTGACTTCAGTATCAGTGAAAACAACTTCATGGGTAAAGGTCAAAAGCTTTTGTTTGCTACTACTTTTGCGGAAAAAAGAAATGAGTTTGATTTCAGTTTCACTGAGCCTTATTTCTTGAAAAGAGATTTAGCAGCAGGGGTTGATCTTCAGCACATAACTAGAGATCTTCAAGATGAGAGTTCTTATGATAGTAAGATTAAAAGCGGAGGTCTTAGATTAGGATATCCGTTGTCTGAAAAATGGAGACAAAATCTTAAATATAGCCTTGAAGAAGAAGAAATCTACAATGTTCAAAGCAGTGCTTCTACATATATACAAGAGCAAGAAGGTATAAGAACTACTTCAATGATTGCTCAAACTGTTTCTTATGATACTAGAGATAATATTCAGTCTCCTACAGAAGGTTATTATTTCCAAGTATATACAAATTTTGCTGGTTTAGGCGGAAATGCTAAATACTATGGAGCAAGAATTTTGGGAACATATTATTACCCATTGCAAAAAAATTGGGTAGTGAGTGCGTTGGGTGAACTTGGTTTCATCACTGGTTGGGGTGGATCAGATGTTAGGATTAATGAAAGATTTTCTTTGGGTGGTGATAGATTACGCGGCTTTGATGATTATGGTGTAGGCCCTAGGGATGCAACGACCTCTGATGCTTTAGGCGGTAATCAATTTTTTAGAGGTAATGTTGAGTTGAATTTCCCAACAGGACTACCTGAAGAGTTAGGCGTTACTGGATATACGTTCTCTGATTTTGGTACCCTTTGGAATCTAGATGATGCAGACGTGACTGTTAATGATAGTGCAAGCTTAAGACTATCTATAGGAGCGGGTATTGCGTGGAAATCTCCTTTCGGACCTATTAAAATCAATCTTTCAAATCCTATATTGAAAGAAGATTTCGATAAAGAACAAAAGTTCAGGTTGAGTTTCGGTACTAAAATGTAATTTAGTTCTGATATACGATTTAAAAAATATAAATATAAAAAACATCTTTAATTTAAGGAAGGACTTAGAAAAATGAAAAATACTAAATTAATAATGACTGTAGCTGCTGCGGCTTTAATGCTGGGAACAACTGCTTCATTTGCTGCTGATTATTCTTTCGGCGTGGTAGATATGAACGTTGTAATGCAAAAATCTGCTGCTGCTCAAAGCATTATGAAACAGCTTGATGACAAAAAAGAATCTTACAGAAAGCAAATTGACAGCAAAGAAAAAGAATTGCGTACCTCTGAAGAAAAAATAATGAAAGAAAAAGCAAAGCTTTCAAAAGAAGATTTTGAAAAAAAACGTAACGCTTTCAAAGAAGATGTTATCAAGGGTCATAAGCTTGTACAAAAAGATAAGCTTATTCTTGATAGAGCTTTCAATATTAGTATGACAGAATTGCGTAAAAATATTACTAAAGTAATAGCTGACATTGCTAAAGACAAAGATTTTTCTGCTGTTTTAACACAAAACTCTGTGATGATGTCTAAACCTGAACTTGATATCACTGCGGAAGTTGTTAAAAAACTTGATGATGAAGTTAAGACAATCAAAGTTGATTGGGATGCAGCTTCAAAAGTTCAAGAAGCAAAATAATCTTTAACTTACAATAGAGAAGGCTGAACTTATGGCCGATAAAAGGTTTTTTAAACTCGAAGGTCCTTTCACAATAAAAGAACTGGTTAATATAACCAGTTCTAGCGTTGAAGATAAATATTTGGAGCAGCAGATGAAAGATGTTGCTGCTCTAGATAACGCTGACGTTGATAAGGTAACTTTTTTTGACAATAAAAAATATCTGGAACAGTTTAGAAAAACTAAGGCTGGGGCTTGTTTTGTTAAGCCTGAGTTTGCGGCATTAGCTCCTGAGGGTACTATATGTTTATTAAATAAAAACCCTTACAAGGCTTACGCTTTGGCGGCTAGGGCTTTTTATCCTCAAGAAATTGACAGCAGTTTAGGTATATCTGATAAGGCTGTTGTTGATGGTTCTGCCACCATAGGTGAAAAAACAATTGTTAAACCAGGTGCGGTTATTGAAGCTAATGTTAAAATTGGAAAAAACTGCGTTATCGGTGCCAATGCTTTCATAGGTCAAGGCGTGGAAATAGGTGACAATTGCAAAATTGGTGCTACAGCTTGCATTATGTGTGCTTTGATAGGTTCGGGAGTTGTTATTTATCCTGGAGCAATTATAGGCAGACCGGGCTTTGGCTTCGCTATAGATTATGAAACAGGTTTTACCAGCGTCCCTCAATTGGGCAGAGTGATAATAGAAGATGATGTTCAAATAGGTGCTAACACTACTATTGATAGAGGTGCAGGCCCTGACACTGTTATAGGTCGTGGCACTCGCATAGATAACCTTGTGCAAATAGGTCATAATGTTAAAATCGGACAGTTCTGCGTTATAGTTTCTCAAGTTGGAATATCGGGAAGCTCCAAAGTGGGGGATTTTGTTATGCTTGGCGGTCAGGTTGGCGTTGCAGGGCATTTGACTATTGGCTCGGGCGTAAAGCTCGGCGGTCAAAGCGGTGTTATTCAAGACATTCCTTCTGGTAACGGAATTGAATATATGGGTACGCCTGCAATACCTTTAAAACAATATATGAGACAAGCGGTTACTCTGGCTAAGCTTGTGAAGAAAAGGAGTATGAAATCAGATGACTAATGATGTTAATATTGTAGATATAAAACGTATTATAGAAGTTCTTCCTCATAGATATCCGTTTTTGCTTATCGACAAAGTTAAAGACATCGTTCCTGATGAAAGTGCTGTAGGTATTAAGAACGTAACTTTCAATGAAAACTTCTTCCAAGGACATTTTCCTGGAGCTCCTGTTATGCCTGGTGTTTTGATAGTAGAAGCTATGGCTCAAACTTCAGCTGTGCTGGTGGTGCAAACCCAAGGTGATAGCATTGCAGGTAAATTGGTTTATTTTATGGCGATAGATGAAGCTAAATTCAGAAAACCAGTAGTTCCTGGAGATGTGCTGCACATACACGTTAAAAAAGAACAGAACAGACGCAACGTTTGGAAATTTAGATGCGAAGCAAAAGTTGAAGGCAAGGTTTGTGCTGAAGCATTAGTAACTGCAATGATAATGGATAAATAAAGCGAGATCAAAATGAAAACAGAGATACATCCTACAGCGATAATTGAAGAAGGTGCGGTTATAGGCGAAGGCTGCAAAATCGGGCCTTATTGCGTTATCGGGTCTAAAGTGAAATTAGGTGCTGGTATTGAGATCAAATCTCATGTTGTTATAGGCGGTAATACGACTATAGGCGAAAACACTGTAATATTTCCTTTTGCTTCAATAGGTCAAATTCCTCAAGATTTGAAATATGCTGGTGAAGATTCTCAATTGATAATCGGTAAAAACAATAAAATTCGTGAATATGTGACCATGCAACCAGGCACGGCAGATGATAAAATGAAAACAGTGATAGGTGATAACTGCTTATTTATGGCGTCAGCTCATGTGGCTCATGATTGCATAGTTGGCAACAATGTTATAATGGCGAATAGTGTGGCCTTAGCAGGACACGTTGTTTTGGGTGATTTTGTTATTTTAGGCGGCCTCTCAGCAGTGCATCAGTTTGTTCGCATAGGTGATCACGCAATGATAGGCGGAATGTCTCCTGTTGAGCATGATGTTATCCCTTACGGAATGGTTAAGGGTGATAGAGCTTATCTTGCGGGGCTTAACTACTTAGGTTTAGAGAGACGTGGTTTTTCTAAAGATGATATCAAACTTCTGCTTAAAGTATTCAGAGAAGTTTTTGAATCTGATGGCTTGTTTACTGATAGGGTCAAAGCGGCTGAAGAAGAATATAAATCTAATGAAGCAGTAATGAAGATGATCAGATTTATAAAAGATAAAAAAGAAAACGCTGCGATACTTAAAACTAAAAACAACAATTAATAACATAGGGTTTATTGTTTAGATGTCACGTATAGGAATAATAGCTGGAAAAGGGTCTTTACCTGAAAAACTTATAGCAGCTTGTGCTCGCAACAAGAAAAGCTGTTTTGTTATTGCAATTAAAGGGCAAACAGATGCTAAAATTTTAAAAGATGTTCCTTTTAAATGGGTGAAGCTAGGCGAAACTAGTGAAACTATAAAAATACTTAAAGAAGAAAACATAACTTCAATAGTTATGGGTGGTGCGATAAAGCGTCCGGGTATTTTTGATCTTAATCCTGATTTGAAAACAATGCAGATTATAGCGGATGTTGGTATTTCCTCTTTAGGTGATGATAAGCTTTTGCGTGCCATTACCAAAGAATTGGAAAAAGAAGGTTTTAAAATTATCGGTGCTCATGAAATTGAGCCAAGCCTTTTAACTCCTAAACAGCTTTTAACAAAAGCAATTCCTTCAAAAGATAATATGGCTGATATTGAACAGGGCATGAAGGTTGCTAAAGGCATAGGTGCTTTGGATATAGGCCAAGCGGTTATTATACAACAAGGCGTGGTTATAGGTGTTGAAGCTGTTGAAGGCACTAACGAACTCATAGAAAGATATTCCAAACTGAAATATGAAAGAGGCTATAGTGGTGTTTTGGTAAAGGCATCTAAACCTAATCAAGACGTAAGGATAGATTTGCCGACCATAGGTCCTAAAACAGTTGAAGTGGCTTTTAAGGCAGGTCTTGCGGGCATAGCTATTGAAGCTAATGCTTCAATGATTTTAGAAAGAGAAAAAACCATAGAGGTAGCTGACAAGCTTGGTATGTTTGTAATAGGAATTTAATTTTATGGACGGTGAACAAAACAATAAAGAACTACGGGTTTTTGTTATAGCCGGAGAACCTTCGGGCGATAAAATAGCTTCAGGATTTATGCATGCCTTTAAAGAAATTCATTCTAATGTAAAGTTTTTTGGCGTAGGTGGGTTTCAAATGAAGAGAGAGGGTATTGAAACCCTGTTTCCTTTGGAAGAGCTTTCAGTTATGGGATTGGCTGAAATATTGCCTAAACTGTTTAATCTTATTTCTCGCGTTAATTACACCGCAGATGAAATTGCAAAAGCAAAACCGGATGCGGTTCTTTTTGTCGATGCACCTGAATTTTGCTTTAATGTTGCCAAAAAAGTTAGAAAAAAAGATAAATCAATACCTCTTATTCACTATGTAGCACCAACTGTTTGGGCGTGGAGAGAGAAAAGAGCGGAGAAAATTTCCAAGTTCTTGGATTGTCTTTTAACTTTATTTCCGTTTGAACCTCCTTACTTTGAAAAATACGGTTTGAAAACTGTTTGTGTTGGACACCCTGTAGTAGAAAAAATCATGGAGCCTGATGCTGCACAGATATTCAGAAAAAAATATAATATAGAAGCTGATCAACCTATTTTGGCATTGTTGCCAGGTAGTAGAGTTAATGAGATAAAACAGCTGCTTCAAATTTTTGAAGAGTCCGTATATAAAATACTTACTAAGATCCCTAATATCTTAGTGGTAATACCAACCTTGCCGCATTTAAGGCCGATGATAGAAGAGGCTTTCAAAGGTAAGGGAATTAATCCTCTAATCATTGAAGATGAGGAAGATAAGTTCAGATGCTTTAGTGCAAGCAATGTGGCAATAGCGGCATCGGGCACTGTTTCTTTAGAGTTGTCTCTTGTGGGAACTCCACACTTAGTTGCTTATAGAATAAATATGTTCTCGGCTTTATTGGCAAAGTTTGTTATTAAAACTAGATATTTTAATATCATGAATATAATATCCAGAAGACCGATAGTGCCTGAGTTGTTGCAAGATAGATGTCAGGCGGATTTGATAGCAGATGAAGCTCTTAAATTGCTTGAAAGTGTGGATGCTCGCAAAGCTCAGTTGCACTTTTTCAATAGCGTTATAGATAGTCTTGGTAGGGGTAAAAAAATTACTCCAAGCCAAAAAGCGGCTGAGACTGTTTTGTCAATTATAAAAGAAAAGCAAAACAGTGGAGACAAGAAGTAAATGGCTAAACATTTTGTGAAGATGTTACTTTTGATGTTAGTTATAGGGGCTTTTCTTGCTCTTGTCGCCCCTAGTTTTATTAACTGGAACAAACATAAAGACACTTTAATAGCTCGACTTTCAAAATACACTAAAGATGATATAAAAATAAAGGTTGCGGGAAATGTAAGTTTACGCATGATACCAAGGCCAGAATTATTGATGGAAAATGTTTCGGTATATAAGGGTGATGAAAGTAACGAAATTTTACGCCTGCAACAGTTAGGTGCTCTTATTAAATTTCAACCTTTGCTTGAAGGTATAATTGAGTTTGAATATTTGGAACTGGTTAACCCGATTTTAGAGGTTACCGCCAATCAGCAGGGTGAGATAAACGATATCAGTATATTTAAAAATAGCGTTCCCGCTAGTGCTATAGGTAAGACAACAGCTGAATCTATTCTGTTGAATAAAGTGAGTATATTAGACGGAGAAATAATATACAAAAATGCCAATAAAGATATAGAGGTTTCTCTTAGTGATATGGATTTAAGCGTTGAAGCCGAAAGCGTATTGGGCCCTTATAATATATCTGGAAGCATGATGTACAACCAAGATACGGTTGGTATTGAAATAAAAACCAGCAAATATAAAGAGGCAACCCCAGTTACTTTGAACGCTAATTTTATGCCTTATGACCCAAGCACAGGATTCCCTGAAATAAAATACAGCGGTGTTTTGGATATGGAGACAGAGCTAGCTTTGCAGGGTGAGCTTAATATAGCCAATGGCTTCTTGAATAAAATTATTGCAGATACTAATATAAAATCCATCTCCTTTATGCAGGATAAAATAAAGCTGAAATCTGTTTTCAGTGCAAACAAAAATAAAATGACGTTGAGTAATATTGAAGCAACCATGGGAAAAAACACTACCATTAAGGGGGGGCTTGCAGTAGATTTTCCAAATGACAAATACAATGTTATAACAGCAGACTTTGAAACTAAAAATTTAGTTTTAACCAGTAGACCTGTTTATACAAACACTCCACAGAAATTTAAAGGCAAGGTTCATTTAAAAGGTGATAACTTTGTTTTGGCTGGAGAGTCTATTCCTTACGCAGATGCTACTATAGAATTTACACCTAATATATGGCAGATAAACTCTTCTCTTTATATGAAGGGCAGCACTAAGGCTCAAGTTAGCGGTAAAATATCCCCTAATGGTCAAAGTGCAGCTTACAGAATTAAAGCTACAACCAAAGACTTTAAAGGTTTTATAAATAATTTACCTATACCTGCTGATAATATTTTCAAATCTTTTGAAAATAACGCTCTGTTAAATGGTGCATCTTTTACAACAGATATAACCGTTAGACCAAAGCAGGTTGCTTTGAATAATTTGGTAGCTAAGCTCGGCGGAGCTGATATTAAGGGTGCTATCAACATAGATAGAGAAGATAAGGTTAAGAATTTTTCTGCTAGTTTGAGCGTAGATAATCTTAATTTATCAGCTGGTCAATCTAAGGGATTTGAAGATATTTTAAAAGCAATAGCAAGTTATAAAACTTCTTTGGATGTTACCGCTAAAAATCTTCAAAACAATGGGGTTGCTATAAAAGATTTGGCGATTAAAACTTCCATGGGCGGTGGGTTAATAAGTATAGATAGCATGAACGCTTCTTTAGATGAGAAAAACACCTTTGCGGTTTTAGGAAAGGTGGAAGGGGTTAATCCTGCTACAATGATTAATATATCTTACTCGGCTCAGGCAGATAAGCCTGAAAGCATAGCTCAGTTCTTCGGTGTTAAAATTCCTATGATTCAAAGCCTTAAAAGCGGCTCGAATATAAAGGGTAAACTTAAAGGCAATGCTGATGGGTGGTATTTTGATATAGACGAAGAAATTGAGAACGGCAAGGTTCTTATAAGTGGAACATCTAAAGATAAAGGTCAAAGTTATAACGCTTCTATAAACATTCAATCAACTCAGAAAAGTTCCGAGCTGTTGGAGGCTTTTGGTTTTCCAGTTAGCGGATTGTTTGTTTCAGGTGAAAGTCTGGCATTTAACGGTGATATAAGTGGTAATGATAAAGTTTATAAAATAGACAATATCAAAGCTAAACTTGGCGATACATCGTTCTCGGGCAGTGTGGCTAAAGATGAAAATAACCAGACTAACGTGCAAATCACGACTGATTATGTGGATATAGATAGGTTTATCAAAACACCTATGAAGTCTGTTTCTTCAGGCATAACAGTATCTATTAACGGCAAAACTTCTTGGGGTGGAACTTTGCAGGCATCATTAACCTCTGCTAATTCAACTTCAGTTAATGTTAAGGGCAGTATAACCGATGCGGATATAAGAGGCATCATAGTTAAAAGCGGTATAAAAAACAGTATTCCTTCTGAAACAGGCAATATAGATTTCAATATCAATAAATCCGACAAAATAGTTGGAACAGCCAATGTTAAATTGAGCTCTCTGGATTTGCCGGATCTTAGTTATGACGGTTTAGGTTATTTGATAAATGGCTTTAACGACGTTCCTCAAAATCTTGAGGATGAAATTAGAAGCGATTTGAATAAAAGTGACCTGATCTTGAAAGACGTAAATCTTAAATTAAAGCTAGATGGTAAAACCGTTACTCTTGCTGAACCGCTGAAAAATTCCGTTGAAGATGGTGAGATGATAATAGAAAAAGCATCAGCTGATTTGGTTAATAAAACTTACACGGCGGCTATTAAAATCGCCATGACCAAACCTAAGACTCTTCCGTTGATTAGATTGAATATTGCTAGTGGCAAAAAGACTACTATGACTGGAATTAAAGAGCTTGAAGCTTTTATAGTTAAAAATAATCCTGCACCTTTAGAACTTCAGGAAGGAATATCTTCATTACCTACGGCAGCAGAGGCGGGTGATCCTGTTCAGGAAGATACCGCTCCAGTAATAATGGAAGATAAGGTGAAGCCAGAAAATCTGGTCGTAGAAGATGTGGTTCCTGCAGAAACTGTTGTGGAAGAAGAAACCTTAGCACCTGATGAAAAGACCACAGAGCCACCTGCGTCTAAAGAAACTAATGACGCAATAGGCGGGATTTTAGATAGATTAGAAGAATAGCTTAGAATCCGTATTTACTTTTATAATAGTTGAAAATAAATACCCTTACGGAGCTTGAAAGGTTCCCAGGATTTTCAGCATCTAGCTTTTCTATCAAAGCATTAACGGAAAGCTTATTCTCTTCGGCTATCTTCTTTAAAGCATCCCAAAACACCTGTTCCAAGGTAATAGAGGTTTTGTGCCTGTTAATAGTCAGGGAATGCTTCTTGTTTGCTGTGTTTAGCTTGTTTTCTGACATCGGATTTATAATTTTTCCTTTATTGATTCCTTCATTTCCATTATAAATGAAAGGGTAAAAAGAGTTATAACTAAATGCTTAATAAGAGATTTTTTTAATCCAAAGCGTTTGACTTTAATGTTTCAAGTTATGAAAAAGAAAGTTGCGAGCGATGAACTATAAATTAGATAAAAAACTAGATGATAAATATTCTTCACACGAAATTGAAAACAGGTGTATGAAATTTTGGGAAGAAGCACAAGTTTATAAATATAATCCAGATGCTCCACGTAATAATACATACGCGATAGATACTCCACCTCCAACAGTTTCAGGTTCTCTGCATATAGGACACATCTCTAGTTATACTCAAACGGATGTTATAGCTCGCTTCAACAGAATGCAGGGTAAATCAGTTTTTTATCCGATAGGTTGGGATGACAATGGTCTGCCGACAGAACGTAGAGTTCAAAACTATTATAACATTAACTGCAACCCTAATGTTCCTTATGAGAATCATTTTAAACCTGTGCATGATGAGAAAGATAAATCTCCTCGCAAGGATATTTCTCGTCAAAACTTTATTGAAGTTTGTGAAGTTCTAACACATGAAGACGAAAAAATATTTGAAAATATTTTCCGCCGTATTGGTCACTCTTATGACTGGTCTTTGAAGTATTCAACCATCAACAAAAAATCTATCGAGATTTCTCAAAGATCATTCTTAGATTTAGTTAAAAAAGGTAAGGCTCAATCGGTTGAAGCTCCTACTATGTGGGATGTAACTTTCCAATCGGCTATTGCTCAAGCTGAAGTTGAAGACAAAGAGATTGAAGGTCACTTCCACAATATCAAATTCACAGTAGATGGAGATAATGCAAGCTTCACAATAGCAACTACTCGCCCTGAACTTTTGGCGGCTTGTATAGCAATTGTTGCTCACCCTGATGATGAGAGATACAAAAAACTATTTGGCAAAAAAGCCATAGTTCCTTTATTTGATGCACCTGTTCCTATTATTGCTTCAGAGCACGCTGAAAAAGAAAAGGGTACAGGTATCATGATGGTTTGTACCTTTGGTGATGCGGCTGACGTTGCGTGGTGGAAACAATCAGGTCTGGCTATTAAGCAAATAATCGGGCTAGATGGCAAAATAATAGATATTGAATACGGCAAAGGTGCTTTTGAAACAATTAATCCTGAAAAAGCTCAAGCTAATTTTAAACAGCTTGTTAACCTTACAGTAAAAAAAGCAAAAGAACATATAGTTCAAATGCTGCGTGAAGACGGTAGCTTGATAGGCGAGCCTGAGAAAATAGTTCACCCAGTTAAGTTCTATGAGAAGGGCAATCTGCCGCTTGAGTTTGTTACATCAAGACAGTGGTTTGTTAAACTTATGGATGAAAAGGAAAGGATGCGGGAAGCCGGAAGAAAAATCAAATGGCAGCCTGCTTATATGCATTCAAGATACGATAACTGGACGGAGAACCTTAATCAGGAATGGTGTATAAGCCGTCAGCGTTTCTTTGGTGTTCCTTTTCCTGTTTGGTACAAAATAGACGATAAAGGTATAGTTGATTATGATTCACAGATTTTTGCTGATGAAAATCAGCTACCTATTGACCCTATGATAGCTGTTCCTGCGGGATACACTGAAGCACAGAGAGATGTTAAAGGCGGTTTTACTGGCGACAAAGATATTATGGACACTTGGGCTACTTCAGCTCTTACTCCGCAGATAGCTATGGCTCACGCTCCTAAAGGTAATCACTTGTCATTGCCATTTGATGCTAGACCTCAAGCTCACGATATTATTCGTACTTGGGCTTTCTATACTATTGCGAAATCTTTGATACATGAAAATACAATACCTTGGAATGAAGCATTGGTTAGTGGTTTTATTCTTGATCCTGATCGCAAAAAAATGAGTAAGTCAAAAGGTAACGTTGTTACTCCTATGGATTTGTTGGAAAAACATTCATCAGATGCAGTTAGATATTGGGCTACCAGAGCAAAACTAGGTGTTGATACTGCTTTTGAAGAGCAGGTGATGGATCAAGGTCGTAAGCTTGTAATGAAAATTTTCAATGCCAGCAAGTTTGTTTTTACAATTGTTGCAAGCTCGGGCATTGATGTTAAATCTGATTATTTGAAAAATATCACCAACCCTACAGATCTTTCATGGTTGAGCAAACTTAGTGAAGTTGTTGAGCAGGCTACTAAGAACTTTCTGAACAATGATTATTATTTGTCTTTGGAAGTGACTGAAAAATGTTTCTGGGATTTCTGTGATAACTATTTGGAAATAGTTAAAGGCAGAGCCTATGACGTTAATGATAGATCTGCAGTTAGCTCTTTGATTCTGACTCTAGATACATTCATCAAGCTTTTCGCTCCTTTCTGCCCATTCATTGCTGAGGAAATTTTCCAAATGCGTTCTTGGAAAATTGATAGTGAATTGTCAGTTCATAATCAAAAATGGCCTGAAGTTAGTATGTTTAAAGGTGTTACAGCTGTAGACAGTAGCCTCCTTTATGATGCTTTGGTGCAAATAAGTACTGAAATTAGAAAGGCTAAGACTGCTGCCGGTAAAACTTTAAAAACACCAGTGTCGAATTTGGAAGTTGCTGTTCCTGACAATGTTATGGTTCTTTTGAAAGGAGTTGAGACTGATATCAAAAACGTTGGTCGTGTTAATGCCGATGGTATCTTCTATCACCCTAGTGAAGAAGGTTTAGTTATTAAAAACATAATTCTTTCAGAGGAAGTTATTTAATGAGTGAACAACATATTATTAAAATTGATGAGCGTTCATTTAAGCGTTTAAGGTTAGGGTATCCATGGGTATTCAGATCAGAAGTTATTAACGCTAAACGTGTAGCGGATTTGCCTGCGGGGCAGATTGTGGAGTTTGTTCGTGAGAAGGGTGACTTTGTCGCTCGCGGATTTTTCAATCCTAAACCGCAATTGGTTGGGCGTGTTCTAACTTTTCGTTTAGAAGAAAAAATAGATAAAGATTTCATATTTAAAAAGATTGAAACCGCTTTGAGGTTCAGGGATAGCCTTTATTCCAAACCTTTCTATCGCTTAATTCATGCCGAAAGTGACGGTATGCCAGGTGTTATAATTGACCGTTATGGCGATGTAATCTCTTGCCAAATAAATACAGCAGGTATGGATGTTTTGTGGCCGCATATAGAAGAGGCTTTAAAAACTCTTGTTAATCCTAGGGCGATAGTTTTGAAAAACGACACTGCCGCACGTGAAACCGAAGGATTGGAAAAAGAAGTAAAGCTAGCTTATGGCGAGTTGCATGATGCTGTGAAAATAGAAGAGAATGAGACTGAGTTTTTTGTTGATATAGTGGAAGGCCAGAAGACAGGTTGGTTTTTTGATCAACGTGACAACCGTGCTTGGGTCGCTGGGTTGGCTAAGGGTAAATCAATTATTGATATATTTTGTCATACTGGAGGTTTCGGTATTACGGCAGGCAAAAAGGGAGCGGAAAGCGTAACCTTTGTTGACAGCTCAGCCTCTGCTATAAAAATGGTGGAAAAAAATGCTGCTTTAAACGGCATAGCTGATAAGTGCCATCTGATTGAAGGTAAGGCTTTTGATGTAATGGAAGAGTTGGAGAGAACTGGAAAAGTTTTCGACGTTGTTTCTGTTGATCCTCCTGCCTTTATTAAATCCCGCAAAGATATGGCTTCAGGCATGAAGGGATATAACAAGCTTGCAAAACTTGCAACTCCTCTTGTCAAAAAAGGCGGAATACTTTTCTTCGCATCTTGTTCTCACCATGCTGATTTAAAAGAATTGACTGATAATGTGTCTGAAGGAATATCTCGTTCAGGAAGACCTTTCCAACTTATTAAAACCGCAGGTGCGGCAGCTGATCACCCCGTTAATCCGTTTTTGCCAGAAACAGGCTATCTGAAGGCATTAACGTTCAGGTTTCTTGATTAAAGTTGTTTAGATTTTGTTTTGTTATTATAATATTTCTTGTGTCTTTTTTTAACATCTTTTAGAGAATGAGAAAAACAAAATGAAAAAATATATTACTCTAGCTGCTATGACTTTAGTTTTTGCTATGCCTACAGGACTTGCTTTTGCCGAGGAGAATAATAGTTCACCTGACACCCATCGTGAAATCTTCCAAGAAGCTCAGAAAGCTCGCAAGGATTTGCACGAAAATATAAAAGAAGAAAATAAAGAATTTAAAGACGATATGAGTGAAGAAAAACAAGCTCGTATGAAAGAAATAAAAGCCATAGAAAATCCTGAAGAGAGACGGGAGGCTATGCGTAAATTCCGTGAAGAAATGAAAAGCGAAGTGCAAGAACATCGCGAAGAGATGAAAGAAGAATATAATGAAAAGCGTCAAGAGATAAAGAAGGATGCTAAAGAAGAGCAAAGAGAATTGAAGCATGGGCGTAAAGGATATAGAAAAGAGAATCGCGCTAAAAATCGCAAATAAAATATAATATTTAAAAATAAAAAAATCCGCATTCTTATATGAGTTTGCGGATTTTTTTATTAGCTATTTATTTGGGCTAATTACTCTCTAAGCTTTTTTCTTAGTGCTGCAACAACGTTGTCAGGAACAAAGTGAGAAACGTCACCGTCAAGCCTTGCAATTTCTTTAACAAAGGTTGAAGAGATGAACTGGTGTCTGTCTTTTGCCATTAATAAAAGATTTTCTATGTTGCGACTCATATAAGAGTTAATACCGGCCATTTGAAATTCATATTCAAAATCAGAAGTGTTTCTTAACCCTCTTACCACCACGCTTGCACCAACACTTTCGGCAAATTCTATAAGTAGTTCGTCAAACAAAACAACTTCTATCTTTGATTTTTCTTTAAGCGAACATTTCTCCTCTATAGCATCTTTGGTAATCTGAAGTCTTTCTTCAGCGGTAAAAAAAGTACTGCTTTTGTGAGTGGCTTTTGCCACGCCTACAACAAGCTTATCAACAAATTTAGAGGCACGCTCCATGATATCTATATGACCAAAAGTTATCGGGTCGAATGTTCCGGGAAAAATACCAATGATATTGTTTTGTTTATCCATCTTTTCTTGCCTTTACATTTAAAATTGTTAACAACTATTCTTCTTCAGTTTCACCTTCACTTATTAATGCCGCTGAAACTACTGTTTCATCTTCACTTATGCGGAATAGGGTAACACCTTGAGTTTGTCTTCCCGCAAAGCGAATACCGTCAACCGGCATGCGTATAACTTGTCCGCCATCAGTGACCAACATAAGCTCGTCAGTGTCTTTTACGTTGAATGCTGAAACAATGTTACCATTTTTATTGCTTAGTTTCATGTTCCAGATACCTGAACCGCCACGGTTAGTAACGCGATATTCATAAGCCGAGGTGCGTTTACCAAAACCTTTCGATGTAGCTACAAGTAAAAATTCCTCTTTCACTGCAAGAGCATCATAACGCTCTTGAGTTAAAGAAATATCTTCACTTATAAGTTCTTCAGAATCAATTTCACTGTCATCCATATTGCGAGTTTTTGCTGCTGCTTTCAGATAAGCTGAACGTTCTTCAGGAGTGATCTCAACATGGTTGATAACGGAAATTGAAACAACCGTATCGCCTTCAGCTAATTTTATACCGCGTATACCTGTAGATGCTCGGCTTTTGAATACACGCAAAGAGTCCAGAGGGAAGCGGATTGCTTTACCTTTGTAAGTTGAAAGCAGAATGTCATCATTATCCGTACAGGTTTTAACTGATATCAGGCTCTCATCATTTTCAAGCTTCATGGCAATTAAGCCGTTTGCACGAATATTTTGGAAATCAGACAAGCTGTTGCGACGCACTGTTCCGTGAGAAGTTGCAAATACTACGCTCAAATTATCCCAAGTAGTTTCATCTTCAGGTAACGGCATAACAACTGAAATAGTTTCACCCTGTTGCAGAGGAAGCAAATTAATAAATGCTTTGCCTTTTGCTTGAGGATTTCCTAAAGGAAGCTTATATACCTTCATTTTATGAACGATACCTTTATTAGTGAAGAATAGAACAGGAGTGTGGGTATTAGCCACAAAGATATCTGATACAAAATCTTCATCTTTAGTGATCATGCCTGTTCTGCCTTTACCACCGCGTTTTTGAGCACGGTAAGTAGAAAGAGGAACGCGTTTAACGTAACCTGAGTGAGTAACTGTCACTACCATATCTTCTTTTTGGATAAGGTCTTCAACGTCAATTTCACCTTCCATAGGGAGCAGGGCAGTACGGCGAGGAGTTGCGTATAGATTTTTGATTTCCACCAATTCATCACGCAATAAACCCATCAATTTTTCATGGTTGCTTAAAATGTCTAAATATTCAGCTATCATATCTGTAACGGATTTAAGTTCGTCACCTATTTTGTCACGTTCTAAAGCGGTTAAGCGATGCAGTCTTAAATCTAATATCGCTTTTGCCTGAATTTCCGACATACGATAAGTGTTATCGTTAGATACTGGATAGCGAGGATCATCTATAAACTTCATTAAAGAAACAATATCTTTAACATTCCAGTTTTTAGCTAGTAGCTTTTCTTTAGCATCTGTAGGATCTTTAGCACCACGGATGAGAGCTATAATTTCATCTATATTTGCGACAGCAACGGCCAAGCCTACTAAAATGTGAGCACGTTCACGCGATTTTTTCAGTTCAAATATTGTACGTTTGGTTATAACTTCTTCACGGAAGTTAACAAATGCTTCGATAAACTCTTTCAAATTCATTTGTTTCGGACGACCGTAATTTAGTGCCAGCATATTTGCACCAAAAGAAGTTTGTAGTGGAGTATATTTTAGTAACTGATTCAAAACCACTTCAGGTATAGCTTCTTTTTTAAGTTCGATAACTACGCGAACGCCATCTCTGTCTGATTCATCACGCAAATCAGAAATGCCTTCAACAATTTTTTCATGTACGATTTCAGAGATACGCTCCAGAAGGCGGGACTTATTAACTTGGTAAGGAACTTCATGCACAATGATAGCAAGGCGGTCTTTGCGATTTTCTTCAATTGAAGTTTTCGCACGCATAATTATAGAGCCGCGACCGTTAGCATACATTCCTGCAATACCATTGTGACCTAAAATTTCAGCACCTGTAGGAAAATCAGGCCCTGGAATAATTTCCATCAATTCATCAACTGTAATATCTTTGTTGTCAACGTAAGCACAGCAGCCGTCAATTACTTCGCCTAAGTTATGAGGCGGAATATTTGTTGCCATACCAACGGCGATACCTGATGCTCCGTTTACAAGCAGGTTAGGAAAACGTGCGGGAAGCACTACAGGTTCTGATAATGACTCGTCGTAGTTAGGAATAAAATCTACTGTTTCTTTTTCAATGTCTTCCAACATTGTTTCAGCAGCTTTATTTAAGCGTGCTTCAGTATAACGCATAGCCGCAGCACTATCTCCGTCCATGGAACCGAAGTTACCTTGTCCGTCAACAAGAGGTAGACGCATAGAAAAATCTTGAGCCATACGAACCATTGAATCGTAAATAGCACTATCACCGTGAGGGTGATATTTACCCATTACTTCACCAACGATACGGGCTGATTTTTTGTAAGGTTTAGAACTATCGTATCCCGCTTGTCCCATTGCAAATAAAATACGGCGGTGAACAGGTTTTAAACCGTCACGCACATCCGGTAAGGCACGGGAAACTATAACGCTCATCGCGTAAGCGAGGTATGATGTCTGCATTTCTTTTTCGATTGTAATAGGCGAAATATCACTTTTTAATACTGTATTTTCGGTCACACTATAGTCCTGTCTATCTTGTTGTAATTATTAGAACAATATAGCATTTTTTTGGTATTTAAACAAATAAATGTGTTGCTATATTTGGATTTAAGTTGTAGTTTACAATCCTATTGAGGATTGTTAAGTGAGTAACAAAATTACATGAGTTTTAGAGATTTAGGCCTAAGTGAAGCCACGCTTAAGGCTGTAGAAGAAGCGGGCTATATTAAACCCACAGACATACAAGCACAGACCATACCAGCGATATTGATGTGTAGGGATGTACTCGGTTTGGCACAAACAGGAACGGGTAAAACTGCATCTTTTACGCTGCCTATGATTGATATCTTGGCAAACGGTAAAGCTAAGGCTCGTATGCCACGCTCTCTTATTTTAGCACCAACACGTGAATTGGCGGCTCAGGTCTCAGAAAGCTTCGATAAATACGGGAAAAACAACAAACTTTCTCAAGCTTTGATTGTTGGTGGTACCTCAATGGATGAACAGATAAAGAAACTCGACCATGGTGTCGATGTTTTGATAGCTACTCCCGGTAGATTGCTTGATTTATTCGCCCGTGGGAAGGTTATTTTAGCCGATATTAAGGTTCTGGTGATAGATGAAGCTGATAGAATGCTTGATATGGGTTTTAGGCCTGATTTGGAGAAAATAGTTTCTATAGTTCCGCCTTTAAGACAAACTCTATTTTTCTCAGCGACAATGTCTGATGATATCAAGTCACTTACAGACAAGTTTTTAAGTAATCCTAAAACTATACAAATAGATAAGGATGCATCTACAGCTGTTAATGTAGAGCATTATATAGTTAATATAACCCATTGGAAACAAAAGCAAGGTGCGTTTTATAAAGTGTTTTCTAGTGAAAATGTTTCAAATGCCTTTGTTTTCTGTAATCGCAAAAAAGATATAGGCGATGTTTGTAAGTTCTTAAGCTCTAAGAATATTACTAATATTGCTCTTCATGGAGATATGAGCCAAGAAGAACGTACAAAATCATTAAGTGATTTCAAGGCGGGAAAAGCCCAAATTCTAGTTTGCAGTGACGTTGCTGCCAGAGGTATTGATATTCAAGGAATGTCTCACGTTTTTAACTGGGATATACCGAATAATCCTGAAGATTATGTGCATAGAATAGGCCGTACCGGCAGGGCGGGAGCTAAAGGTAGAGCCTTTTCTATCGCTATGAAAAATGAAGATAAAAACCTCGATAAAATCAAAAAGTTTATCAATAGCGATATCAAAGTTTTTGAATTTGAAGAGATGAAAAAAGAAGAACCTGTAGAGGTTAAACCTCGTGCGGTACAGCCAAATCGTGACCGTAAACAAGACAAAAGCAGGAAGAAACCTTACGTCCCTGTTGATTTTACAGAAGATGAAAATAATGATGGTGGTTTCGGAGACGATATACCAGCATTTCTTTTAAGATGATATTTCAAACCTCTTAGCTTGACATGACCCTAATTCTTCAAGAAAATCAGCACTATTGATATAATCAATGGGTGTTGTTTGTGGTATAAAGCTATATGGTATTCAAATGGTCAAGTTTTCTGCGTAAAAGAACGGTAAAAACTATAGTTTTTATCGCTTTTGTGCTTTTAATTTCCAGTTATGCCGCCTTCGCTGAAATTCTTCCATCGACAGAAGAAGTAAAAAATAATCCTGTAAATTTTTCTGCAAAAACTCTTATTCATGATGAAGAAAAACAAATTGTCACCGCAACGGGAGATGTTGAATTAACTAGCGGTGTGCAAATAGTAAGAGCTGAGAAAATAATTTATTATTTGTCGGAAGATAAAGTTAAAGCAACGGGTAACGTAACTTTTATGAATGCCAATGGCGATGTATTTTTTGCTGATACGATAGAGCTGAAAAACGATATGAAAGAGGGGTTCGTTAAGGGGCTTTTAGCGATGTTGGCAGATGGTTCTCGCCTTACTGCCGCAACCACACAAAGGACTCATGAGGGGAATCTTTTAATAATGCACGATGCTAGTTTTACTATGTGCAAAGTTTGTGAAAATGATCCTGATCCTATGTGGTTAATTTCTGCCAAAGAAGTTAGATACGATAAAGATAAAAAAAGTGTTACTTACAAAAATGCCAAGGTTGAATTTTTAGGTGTTCCTGTTTTTTATACTCCTTATCTTTCTCATCCTGATCCTACAATTAAAAGGAAGAGCGGTTTATTGCGTCCTGAATATGGATGGACAGATACTTTGGGAACAAGTTTGAAATTCGGTTATTATCAAACTCTGGCTCAAGATAGGGATATGACGATTTCTCTTACTCCCACAACCTCTGCCGGAACTCTGCTGGAAACTGAATGGAGAGAGAGATTTGAAAACGGAGAATTGAAATTAGAAGTAAGTACGGCGGAATCTGATCGTACAGAAGAAGATGGTAGTGTTAAAGAAGATAGAAGAAGAGGGCATTTTAATCTTTCCTGAGAATTTGATTTGACCAATACTTGGCGAAGCGGATTCGATATAACCAGAAGTTCTGATAAGCAATATATGAGATTGTATGATATCTCAAGCGAAAGTGTTTTCAGTAACGAGGCTTATTTAGAAAGATTTTCAGGAAGAGATTACTCAAAAATATCATTGATGAACTTCCAAGACGTTCGCTTAGGTGTTAATGAAGAACAGCCTGATGCTCTTCCTTATATCACTCATACCATGATAGGAGAGCCTAATGCCATGTTCGGTGGCAGATGGAAGGCTGATATGTCTCTTATTGCTTTGAACAGGGAAGATAATAATCAGGATATGCAAAGAGAAGCATTTTCAGCTGAATGGGAAAGAACGGACATAGCTAATTTCGGACTAGTAAACACTTATAAATTAAGCGGAAGAGCTGATTTATACTCTGTACAAAACAGTGATGCTTACAAACTTGATCCTACTTTGGAAAAGAACTTGGTTGAGCCAAGAGGGATAGTTACAGCTAGTATCGTTTCTAAATATCCTCTAATCAATTCAGTATTTGATAATCAGGCAAAGGCTATAATTGAGCCTATTGCGGGAATTAATTTAAGCCCTGATATAAATGATAATGATGACAGTGATGATGCAATACCGAACGAAGACAGTTTGGATATAAGGTTTGATAGTACCAATTTATTTGATGATAACCGTTACCCAGGTATAGACAGGCAAGAAGATGGTGGAAGATTCAGTTACGGTGTTAAAACTTCTCTGTACGATAATGATGGTAGATCAGGTAAATTATTTGTAGGTCAAAGCTATCGTTTTTACGGTGATAAAATATTCCCTAACGGTTCGGGTCTGGAAGGAAGATTATCAGACATTGTTGGACAGTTAAAACTTAGATATTCAAAAGATTTAGAAGCTGATTACAGATTCCAGTTTGATAACGAGCATTTTATTGCTAAAAAACATGAAGCTCAAGTAACGGGCGGTACCGATGATTTCAGAGTAAGAACAAGATATATTTATATCAATTCTGTTGCTGGTACAGGGTTTGATGAATCAAGAGAGCAATTATATTTAGGGGATCTTTATAATATAAATCCAAAATGGAGCATTACTTCTTCAGCTTTGGTTGATATAGGTGAAGAACCTGGATTGAGGAATGCATCTGCGGGAGTTTCTTATAATGATGAATGTTTCACTTTCTCTCTAAAAGGTGTAAGAACAATTGCTGATGCTGCTTCAGGTGAAAATGACATGAGTTTCATGTTTAAGATTGGCTTGAAGAACATAGGTGAATTTTCGGAAAATGAATTTTTACTTGGAGAGGATGAATATTAAGGATATCTTCATGGGTAAATTGAAAGCACCAAAAAAATGATTCTGGATATAGACGAAGGTAGATATAATAAACGTGCCCTTAAAGGTAGGAAAAGATTATTCAGATCTTTTCTTATAACTATCATTCTTTGTGTGGTTTCATACAAGATGGGGTATGAGAGTGTTCGTAGCCGTGAAGAAGCATATAAAAAACAGGTTGAGAATGTCCAACAAGGTAGGGGTGAGCTTGAAAACCAGATAACCTCTTTAATCTCCAATTTGCAATCTTCCGATGTAAGATACAAACAGCTTCTTGAAAAATATGAAGCGAATATGCCTAAAGGAAACCACAAATATTTGGCTGATTTGGTAAAACAACAGCTTGATTTGGGTATGAATACCGAAAGGCTAGCTCAACTTATAAGGTCAACCAGGCCTCCGCAAAACTGTAGTAAGCCTGTGATAAAAAGATTTGTGATGGTCAATCCTAATTATCAGGGGCCAGATAGTGACGTTTCTTTTGCCAATGGAGCTGTGACTATTAGCGGTAAAGGTGAATCTGCAGTTAATTCTTACGGTAAATTAGAAGCTTGGTATGATCCAAGTAAATCGGTTGAAGTAACATTTAAAACTACGGGTGGTAAAATTGAGAAAAAGCAAGGTTTATTACCTATATACCATTCTATAATTTCCGGTAATACGGAATATCGGTTTACCTTAGCGGCGGGGGAACAATCCTTCCTTAATGTTACAGTGGATAGTTGTGATTACCCTTAAATATCTATTGTTTTTTTAATTATATGATGCAATATAAACTATAAAATTGCAATTAATGGAGATGTCTTAAAATGTTTATAAATCAAGCCCTTGCTCAAACTACAGAAGCCGCAACTAAAGCTACAGTAGCGTCTGAAAGTCTAACATCTATCATGACTTCAATGATGCCAATGTTGTTAATTTTGGCGGTATTCTATTTCCTTATAATTCGCCCTCAGAACAAACGTATTCAGGAACACAGACACCTGATAAATAACCTTAAAAAAGGTGATAAAATTATCACTAGCGGCGGAATAATCGGCAAGGTTAAAAAAATTATTAATGATGATGAAGTGTCGGTGGAAATAGCGGAAGGGATTGATGTTCATATTGTGCGTTCTACAATAGCATCTATAAAAGAACCTTTTGGTGCTCCTGCTAATACAAATCATAAAGCGTAAAATTAAGAGAGAAGAAAAATGCTTCATATAGAAAAGTGGAAAGTAATATTTATTATATTGTTTTGTGTTTGGGGATTTGCCTACGCATCTCCTAACGTGATGTCTGAAAGCTTTTTAGCCAAAATGCCTTCATGGTTACCTTCTAAAACAGTTAATCTTGGGCTTGACCTTCAAGGGGGGTCACATATTTTACTGGAAGCTGACATTGATTTCATGATTAATGAAAGACTTGAAGCAATGCAGGATACAGCCCGCACAGAAATGCGTAAAGAGAGCATAGGCTATACAAACCTGAGCGTTAAGAAAGACGGAATTTCCTTCAAACTTCGCGATGTTGCTAAAGATAAAGATGCCGCTTATAAAATTGTTCGTCAGCTTGAAGAAAAAGCTGAAGTTAATTTTACTGATGAAGGCGTTGTTGAAGTGCTTTTAACCGAAGCAGGGGTTAACGATATAAGTGCCAAGGTTTTAGGGCAATCCATAGAAATTGTTAGACGCCGTGTGGACGAAACAGGAACAAAAGAACCTATCATCCAAAGGCAAGGTCAAAAACGTATAGTGGTGCAGCTGCCCGGTATTGATGATCCTGAAGGCATTAAGCGTATTATAGGTAAGACAGCTAAAATGTCATTCCATTTGGTTGACAGTGATATTACTGGAAAGAGTGTTTCTCTTACTTCGCAGCTTTTACCTATGAGAGAAGATAAAGCTCAACGTATCAATGTTAAAAAACGCGTAATCATAAGTGGTGATATGTTGGTGGATGCTCAGGCGACTTTCCAAGACGGTGCTCCTGTTGTTTCTTTCAAATTTAATGCCATAGGTGCTAAAAAATTCTGTGACACAACGCGTGATAACGTAGATAAGCCTTTTGCTATAGTGCTTGATAATGAAGTTATAAGTGCACCTGTAATTCGTGATGCTATATGCGGTGGTTCAGGCATAATAAGTGGCAGGTTTGATGTTAAAGAAGCAAACGACTTGGCTTTATTACTGAGAGCAGGTGCTTTACCTGCACCTTTGAACGTGGTTGAAGAGCGTACGGTTGGTCCTACTTTAGGTTCTGATTCTGTTGTAGCAAGTAAAAATGCGGCAATCATAAGTTTGATTTTAGTGTTTGCGTTTATGATAGTATCTTACAAACTGTTAGGTGTTTTTGCCAGTATAGCACTTGTAATAAATATGGTATTAATATTTGCTTTGCTTTCAGTGTTGACAGCAACACTAACTCTACCGGGTATTGCAGGTATTATTCTTACAATAGGTATGGCAGTAGATGCTAACGTTCTTATATACGAACGCATAAAAGAAGAAATTAAGAGTGGTAAAACCATGTTGGCTGCAATTGATTCAGGATATAAAATGTCCTTGTCAAGTATTATAGACGCTAACATTACTACTTTGATAGTTGCTCTTATTCTGTTTTCTTTCGGTACAGGCCCTGTAAAAGGTTTCGCCGTAACAATGACTATAGGTGTGGTTACTTCAGTTTTCTCGGCAATCATGCTTACGAGATTATTTGTTGTTACTTATTTAAGACATAAAAGACCGACACATTTATCAATTTAATTAGGTATAAAAAAATGAAATCTTCTTCTCAAAAACAAGACGCTAATTTTCACATAGACTTCATGAAATTTCATAAGTTGTTCCTTTGCTTGTCAGGTTTGATGATGATAACGGCAATTGTTCTGTTATTTACAAAAGGTCTCAACATGGGTATCGACTTTACAGGCGGTATGCTGCTTGAAATCAAAATGACTGCTCAACAGGAAAGCACAAGTTTAGCTGACACAAGAATTAAACTTGACACTTTAAGCGCAGGAAAACCTACGATACAGGAATTCGGCGATGGTTCTATTATGATAAAAATTCCAGGCAAGGAAATGAATCAGGCTCAACAAAAATCCTTAAGCGATGAAGTTAAAAAACTACTTGGCGAGGGTGTTGAATTTAGAAGAGTAGAGTATGTTGGCCCTCAAGTAGGTAAGGAACTTGTTATTGTAGGAATAAAGGCCTTTGTTTATTCATTGATAGGCATCATGGCATATATCTGGTTCAGGTTTGAATGGCAGTTTGGCTTTACAAGCGTATTTTCTTTAGCTCATGACGTTTGTGCAACTATTTTGTTTATGATACTAACTGGATTTGAGTTTGATTTGACTTCAATTGCCGCCGTGTTGCTTGTGGCGGGCTATTCAATCAACGATACAGTTGTGGTTTTTGACCGTGTCCGAGAGTTGTTGAGAAAATACAGAAAAATGGATTTGGCGGAGCTGCTAAATTTATCTGTTAATCAAACATTGTCGAGAACTATAAAAACCAGTCTTACAACTGTTATGGCTTTGATAGCTCTGCTTATATTTGGAGCTGAAGTTATAAAAAGCTTCACTTATATTATGTTGATAGGTATTTTTATAGGAACTTATTCTTCAATATTCATTGCTGCTCCTATGTTGATATACATGAATATTAAGAGAGAATAAATGGAAGAGAAGTTTAGTGTAGATACAAGTGACGGGAAAAAAATATACGGTATAAAAAACTATACGGATGGTAAGAAAAAATCCGCCATTTTTATTGTACACGGTTTAGGTGGTAGCTTGACTGAATATCAGCACAAGAGAGCTGCTGATTTCTTCCAAAGTGAATATGACGTTTATCGCTTTAATCTTTATTCAGCACATAAGAATGCAAGAAAGCTGATTGATTGCAATTTAAAAGTTCACGCGGCGGATTTGAAAACTATCCTTGATTTCTATGCGAAGGATTATGATGGCATATATTTGATAGGTCATAGCTATGGTGCGACCACAGTAATGGTTACTCAGCCGAAAAATGAAAATATAAAGGCGGTGAGCCTTTGGGATCCAACCTTTAATCCTTCCAGATTTAAAGATATACCTGAAAATAAAAGCCTTATAGAGCATCATAAATTTCGTACGCTTAACTGGGGTATGAATGTTTTGGCTACTCATGAATTATTTGACGAGGCGGCTAAGCTAGATGCGGATATTTGTATAAAGCTAGCAAATAACTTCGGACATCCTGTACAGGTGATTCATGCCCGTGAGGGGTTATTTATAGAGGACGAAGTTTCTTTCCACTCATTTGGACACAAAGAGAACGTAAGAGAGATTATTGAAGGTGCTGGGCATTGTTTCTGCGAAAACAACACCTGTGACGAGCTTCTGGATAGAACATCTAAATGGTTTAAGAAGTTTGAGTGAAAAAACATGGACGCTGAATGGGCAAAACTTGTTCCTGAATTCGATGTAACAGATTTAAAAAAATCTCTAGATTTTTATGTTGGCAAGCTTGGTTTTATTGTTAAGTACGGTCGTGAGGAAGATAATTTTGTCTATTTAGACAAAGAGGGCTCTCAAATCATGTTAGAGCAGATTGATACAAAAGACAGTCATTGGCTTACTGGAGATCTCGAAAAGCCTTTTGGGCGAGGAATTAATTTTCAAATTGAGATTGCTGATGCCGTTTCGCTATATAATAATTTGAAAAGAGAAAATTTTCAGATGTTTGATGAACGGGAAGAAAAATGGTATCGAGTTTCTGAAGATCTTCTTGTTGGGCAAACCCAATTTTTAGTACAAGACCCAGACGGTTATTTACTGCGTTTTTGCAGTAATCTAGGTGTAAAACCGATAGAGGGTTAAAGGCTCTAAGCCCATTATAACTATACTAAAACACATCTGAATGTGTGATAATGTATATTATGGAAAATAAGATAGTAAATTAGAATAGGGTGCGTATAAATAATGCCAATAAATGACAACATATTAATAAGACAAGAAAAACCCTCAGAATTCAAAGCTATATATGAATTGGTGAAAATTGCTTTCCAGACAGCTAAGGTTTCTAGCGGCGATGAACAAGATTTTGTTGATCGCTTGCGTGCCAGCGGAAATTATATTCCTGAGCTTGCTCTTGTGGCTGAAGGAAAAAATTCTGTTCTTATCGGCCACGTAATGCTTACTAACGGCTCTATAACCTGTGGCGATAATTCTAACCACGAAATTCTAATTCTTGGGCCTCTGGCTGTGGCTTTCGAAAATCGCAATCAAGGCCTAGGTGCTAAATTGGTAAAAATTGTTTTGGCTAAAGCTCTGGATATGGGCTTTACCTCAGTTTTACTTGTCGGTGACCCAGCTTACTATGAACGCTTCGGATTTAAGAACTTAGCATCTGCTTTCGGGATAAAAAATACTAATGGAATCCCTGACCAATACGTTATGGCGGTTGAATTAGTGTCAGATGCCTTAAAAAACATTAAAGGATCAATATTGTTTCCTCATTAACTAAATTTTCTAATACTGTCATAACCTAGGCCTAATGCGATGCTTGAGAATTTGTTTTCCTCTGATATTTCGGCGTGTGGAAATATTGATTTAACTGTTTTTTGCAATAGCGGAATTTCAGTTGTGCCACCAGTTAGGATTATAAAATTAATATCCTTTTGAGTTACTTTAGCTTGTTTAAGGCATTCGTTTATGTATTTGACTATCTTGTCTATATGGTGATTAACGACGTTGTTGAATTCTTGTCTGTTTAAATTCATAGAGAAACTGTCTTTTAAAAAATCCATTTCAATTTTGTGGTCTTGTTTTGCAGTTAGTTGTATTTTAGCATCTTCAACCTTAGATAATATTTTGTAGCCCTTTTTGCCTTCTACGGTTTCTAGGAACCTGCCAAAACGGGTTTGATCATGTGATTGGATATAGATTTCCTTTAACTGCTTAATCATCTTTGGTACGTAGAGAGAGTTTACTCTCGACCATTCAGACATATCGAAAAATGGTGACAAAGGTACTTCCATATTTTTAACGCCGTAGGTGCTTTTGAACCCGAAGTGCTGCATAAAGTTATTAAGGCAGAAGTCAAAATCGAAGTCGTTGCCACCTACTCTTGTGCCTGAGCTTGCTAATATGTCATCGCTTCTGTCAGATTTGTCCGCCAGTTCAGGTGAAAGTTTGATGACTGTAAAGTCTGAAGTACCGCCGCCTATATCCACAACCAAGGCTAGCTTTTCATTTAAGATTTTACGCTCGTGAGAAAAGGCAGCTGCAATAGGCTCAAACTGAAACTCAATGTTTTTGAAACCAGCCATCTTAGCAATAGATTCAAGTTGAGTTTGTGCATTATTGTCAGCGTCATCATCACCATCAACAAAATGCACAGGTCGTCCCATTACAACGTTTAAGAGTTCATTGCCCTGCTCTTTTTCCGCCGCGTGTTTTATTGAACGCAAAAAACCTGCCATTATGTGGTCGTATCTTTTAAGTTTGCCGTTAATAATCGCACCGTATTCTATTAGGTAAGTACCGAGAGTGCGTTTGAAGCTTCGCATCAGTCTCCCCTCGTCCCCCATAAAGAAAGATTCTATAGCGGCAGTGCCATAGAAAGGCACGCCTTCATGGTTGTAAAATATAGCACTAGGAATTGTTAAATTTTCGTCTTCTAATTTAGCCAGAGTTACTAGTTTGTCATCAACAATTGCAATGGCAGAATTAGAAGTGCCGAAGTCTATCCCACAGATAGTCATGACTCTCTCCTGATTTTGTTGTTTGTTAATAGATGTAAGTAATTGGGTTAATAAAAACTAATGGTAAATTGTTTTCAAAATGCGAACAAATAATGCTCTCCCCTAACCTAAGGGTAGTGTTTTATTAACAGAAAAGAATAAATAGTGCAACAGTATTTATTTCTAAATTTTTACTAAAGGAAGACCTAGCTTTTTACGAGCTTCGTTTTCCATGTCTTTAAGCTTTATTAAGCCCGGCTCCATTTCAGCTGTGGCGAATTTTAACCTAGTTGAAGGACCTCCTACGTTGTTGTTAGGAAACTCTTTTTTCCACAAATGCATCTTAACTATCAAGCCACAAAGCACAGCACCCATGCTGCCATGGTTGTCTTCAATTTGTTTACGCATATTAATGAAAGATTCGCGGTTTATATCTAGCCAGAACATTTCAAAAGTTGAGCGGAATTTTGCCAAACGTTCTCTTATTGAAGCGTGCAAGAACCTTATAATGGTTTCTATCTGCTTAATCTGTGCTAAATTTTGCGGGTTAGAAGCTATTTCACGTGTTGCTTTTAAGCCTTCCAGCCAGAACAAAAACCTTTCAGTATCAGCTGCAATACTTTCAAAACTGTAACGGTAATAAGCAACAGATAAATAAACATCACTATATTCTTTTAGAAATTCAGGTATTTCTTGAAGTTGCATGCCTGTTCTCTCTGCAATTTTTTGCAGATTAGCTTTAACTTTTGCGATGTCTGTATCTTTAATAATTCTGCTAAGGTCTTGACTGCCTTTTAATTCATCACGGTCTTTACCGTAGATTTTTTCTATCAACGGAGAAACAAATTCAAGACTGTATAAAGAAAGCCCCTCTTTCATTTCATCAGAAAGTTCCAGAGCTTCAGCGTCAACAGCTTCAACACCTAGAGATTTCAAATTGCTTCTTAAAGAGTAAACATCAAAGCTATAAAGACCTGACAATTTATTTATAACCACCTGGTCTTGTGGAGATGTCTTCATGAAATCAGAAATAGATTCCGGTGCGACTTGCAAACTTCCAGATAAAGGATCGCTGAATATCTCCACACTTGTTTCCATGCGAGAGTTTTTTACCAGCTTTGCACCTTTTAATCCTGTACTGCTAAGAGGAATATCAGATAAAGGCAGAGTGTCTATTGCATCTCTTTCTTTATTTTTTTTATCATGAGATTTTTTATCATCATTAACATTAGCCATTTAATAAACTCCAAAAAAACAAAATCGCTACAATGATTATATATATAAAATACATATAAATTCAAACATTTAGTAAGTATTTAGAATACATATCCTGATATGTAATTGATAATTCGCAATGATTTTAAAATGGTGCCCCCGGGGAGACTCGAACTCCCAATCCCGTAAGGAACCGCATTTTGAGTGCGGCGCGTCTACCAATTCCACCACAGGGGCAATGGATTTGATCCGATCGGATACAGCATAATACTATTTTTTTCATATACGTCAACTATTGATTATTATACATAATACAAAGCTAGCTAAGGTAAAATATTTATTGGGATAATAACTAAATACTGCTAAATATGTACTCACCATGATGAAAATAATAAAAAATATGTATTACTGGAGTATCAATATAGCATCGCACAAGAACGCTGTATGGCTTTTGGCCGCTATGTCTTTTATAGAAAGCTCGTTCTTCCCTATTCCGCCTGACGTAACACTTATACCTATGTGTATTGCTAAGCGTGAAAAATCTTTTTTATACGCTACTGTTGCTACTGTCGGTTCAGTTCTGGGTGGTATGTTCGGTTATGCTATAGGATTCTTCTTATTTGAAACTATTGGTAAAGCGATATTGAACTTCTATTCTTTAACTGATGTCTTTGCTTCATTTCAAAGTCAATACAATGAATACGGTGGATGGATAGTGTTTGCAGGAGGTTTAACCCCTATTCCTTATAAGGTAATAACCATTGCCAGTGGTGTTACTCACATGAATTTACCTTTATTCATTATCACATCAATATTAGGTAGAGCTATACGCTTTTATATTGAAGCAGCACTGCTTTGGAAATACGGTGCATCTATTAAGAATTTTATAGAAAAATATATGGGATTGCTGACTATAGCTTTCTTCGTATTGCTAATTGGCGGTTTTGTTTCTCTAAAATATTTATTTTAATTTAGCTAATTCTGCTTGAAGCCAATTCATCTCTGCTAAGGCGTAAGATGAAGGTATCTCGATTAGTTGCATAGCTTTATAGGTGTTAATGATTTTATTCAAAACATTCAGGTAATGTTCACCACCAGTGTAACTATCACCTTCATTCAAACCTTCCATATCAGCTATATGAAACGGCATATGATCATCATGTACGCCATGATTGTTGTGAAGATGAAAATGCACTGGGATTGTTTTTTCTACCAAGCTATCGATAAATTTTAGCCATTCTGCGAGTTTATTATCAGAGAAGACCTTACCGTGTCCTAGGTCAAAGCAGAAACCAATATTCTTCATTTTCTCATCAGTTACATGACTAAAAATTCTTTCATGAAAATCAATATTTGCTTTGTCAAAGCTGTGATCGTCATGAACAAACAAAGTGTTTTCGAGATGAATAGTAATTCCGTATTTTTCTCCCAGATCGTTTATACGCAGTAAATCATCGTGTAATCTTTTGTCTGTTACATCTTCCTTATCCATTTTATCATTATAATGCATCACAACTTTTCTCATACCTAAACGGTTTGCGTTTTGCATTTCAGTTGTATAACTTGCTAAAGTTTCAGGGTCAGAAATTTGGAATCCCCAGGTATGGCAATGGTCAGTATGCAGCATAAGGTCAGCCACTTCGGAAAAACGGGTGTTTTCTATTTTCTTTAAAACATAATCTACAGGATATAGTTTATCATTATCATCATGGTCGATCATTAAAAGTTCTAGACCTAATTTATCTTCCACGGCACGTTCTATAATTTCGTTTAGAAGTTCCTGAGGCGTATTAACAAAAATTTTCATAGATAGCATTGATTGTAGTTCCGATTATAGTTTGTTTATAAAATTGAAATAGAGAGGTTCTCTTCCTGCAACCTTACCTTTGTTGCAATATTTAGTTTCTATCCAATCATCAGGCGGAGTTAGCCAATCTTTAGCACAGTTAGCTTTCCATTCAAAGTTAGGGTGGAAATATGTTTTTTCAAGCATCCATTGAGCTAGAGGTCTATGGTCAGTGGCTGTTCTAAATTCCGCACCATCTTTCAATAGGCTGGAAAACACATCTAGCGTTTCTTTTTGTATGAATCTTCTTTTGTGATGCCTTGTCTTTGGCCAAGGGTCAGGGTGCAACAAAAATAATTTATCCAAGCTATTCGGTTTAAGTTCATTCATAAGTAATCTTGCGTCACTATCCCAGATCATTATGTTTTTTATATTATTGTCTTTTATAAATGTGCAAAGTGCTGAAACTCCATTAATAAAAGGCTCGCAACCTATTAAACCAATTTCGGGATTGTTCAAAGCTTGGTGAACCAAATGTTCACCGCTGCCGAAGCCTATCTCGAACCAGATTTCTTTAGGCTTGAAAGAGAAAAACTCCGCAGGGTTAATATTGTTATGGAGAGAATCTTTTTTAATGCCGTATAAAGGCAAAACATCTTCCAATGCACTGACCCTTTTAGGGCTCAAGGCCTTGCTTTTCCGCCTCCCGTAGGAGCGTATGATGTCTTTTTGCTGAATGTCCATATTCTTTACTTCAACGCAGCCTTAATAGCATCAGCTATATCTAATTTTTCCCAAGAGAAACCGCCATCAGCTTCAGATGATCTACCAAAATGCCCGTAAGAAGATGTGCGAGTGTAGATCGGTTTATTGAGACCTAAACGTTGACGAATACCGCGAGGGCTGAAATCTGCCACTTCCTGTATTACTTTTGCTATTTTATCGTCATCGCATTTGCCTGTACCATAGGTATCAACAAATATAGAAATAGGATGAGACACACCTATAGCGTAAGAAAGCTGAATTAAACATTTATCTGCAACGCCTGAAGCTACAATATTTTTAGCTGCGTGACGTGCTGCATAAGCGGCTGATCTGTCAACTTTTGTTGGGTCTTTACCTGAGAAAGCTCCACCACCATGAGGTGCAGCACCGCCGTAAGTATCAACTATAATTTTGCGACCAGTTAATCCGCTGTCGCCGTGAGGCCCGCCGATAACAAACTTGCCTGTAGGGTTAACGTATAATTCTTTTTCATCACACATCCAACCTTCAGGGAGAGCTTGCTCTATATAAGGTCTAACAATTTCTCTAACTTCAGCTACAGAGCAGCTTTCCAAGTGTTGAGTTGAAAGAACTATCGATTTTGCTCTTACAGGTTTACCGTCAACATATTCCAAACTTACTTGGCTTTTGCTGTCGGGACCTAATTGAGGAACAATACCTGCATGGCGGGCATCTGATAGAGATTTTAAAATAGTGTGAGCGTAGTGAATTGCAGCAGGCATTAAATGTTCAGTTTCACGGCAAGCGTAACCAAACATAATTCCTTGATCCCCCGCTCCTTCGTCTTTATTTTCATCTGCATCAACGCCTTGAGCAATATCGCTTGATTGCTCGTGTAATCTTATATCAATATTAACTTGATCCCAGTGGAACTCAGCTTGTTGATAGCCTATTTCTTTAATAGCTTTACGAGCAATTTTTTCAATTTCATAGTGGCTAATCTGTTCCTTGCTTCTTGTTTCGCCCGCAATGCAGACAAAGTTTGTAGTAGCAAGACACTCCACGGCTGTTTTAGCGTAAGGATCAACCTTCATGTAGGCATCTAAGATAGCATCAGAGATACGATCGCACACCTTATCAGGGTGACCTTCCCCAACGGATTCACTTGTAAATATATAATTTTTGCTCATTTAATGGTGACCTTATTATTTTTTGTGACAGAAAAACTTAATGAGATATCATGCTATCTCATTAATATTCACTAAATCAACAATTAAAAGATTACAGGAAGTTATTCTTTAACAGAATCTACTCTGGCCATTGTTTTTGCCATTTCTAATAACTGCTTTTTAAGATTTTGATCATTGATAGCTGAATAAGCTTTCACAAGATCAATAACATCTTTTTTCGAAAGCGGTTCAACATCAGCATTAAACTCATATTGTTTAATGTCAGAAAAGCCTTCTGCAAAAGAGTTTGAATCCATAAGCATTCTGCTATCAAATTCAGAATGATCCCCAAAGAAGTAATTAACAGGCACTTTTAAAGCCTTAGCGATGTCAATTAATCTACTAACGCTGATACGGTTAGTACCTCGTTCATATTTTTGAATTTGTTGGAAAGTCAAACCTATCATTTTAGCCAAGCTGTCTTGACTAAAGCCCATCAAAAGTCTGCGAGCTCTAACTTTAGCACCAACGTGAACATCTACGGGGTCGAAGCCCTCTTCTTTTCCTTTTATACGAGACAACGTAATTCTCCATAATGTGTGATAAAAATCTAGGATTGTTTATAACACTACAATCTTACATTGTCAACATACTAAGGAAACCAATTTTATTGTATTAAAATTACTAATAATTTAAGATATTTAAACGTTTTTAATATTGTAACGGATTATAATTATAATTATATTTTCTCATACAAAACAACCTAAGGATATATGGAGAGTGAAATTGACAGAATCTACAAAACTATTGATTACAAAGGTATGCGGTGAATCTGATGTAAATCTTCCCAAATATGCAACAGAACATTCTGCTGGAATGGATATTGAAGCTGCTATTTCTGAATCTATAGTTATAAAACCAGGTGAAGTTGCAATGGTACCTACAGGGTTGAAAACTGCCCTTCCTGACGGATTCGAAATGCAGATACGCCCGAGATCAGGTCTTGCCGCTAAGAACTCAGTTACAGTACTTAACTCTCCGGGAACTGTTGATGCAGATTACAGGGGTGAAATTAAAGTTATACTTATAAACCATGGTAATAATGACTTTGTCATAGAGCCTAAAATGCGTATTGCTCAAATGGTGATAGCAAAATATGAACGCGTAGTTTGGGAATTAGTAGAAGATTTAGAAGCTACTTCCAGAGGTGCCGGAGGGTTTGGCTCAACTGGGGTTTAACTACACAGATGTTGAAATATGCTGCGAGGGCGATATGCCAAAGAAAGACGACATAATAGAATTGACGATAGACTCTCTTGCCTACGGCGGTGCTGGTGTTGGCAAGGTAGATGGTTTCCCAGTTTTTGTTGACGATTCCGCACCTGAAGATGTTCTTAAGGTAAAAATAACTTCTAACCGTGATACCTATGCGTGGGCTGAGATTGTTGAGGTGGTAACCCCTTCTCCTTTCAGGGTTGAGCCTGAATGTGCGATGCTTAAGGTTTGCGGTGGCTGCAATTGGCAGCACGTGGAATATGGCGAGCAGTTGAATGCTAAAAAGAAAATAGTAGAAGACAATATCCGCAAAATATCTGGTCTAGACATTCCGGTAAGAGAAGTTATCCCGAGTGATCAAATTTACAAATATCGCTGCAAAATACAAAACCCTGTTCAGCAGACGCAGGTTTCAAAACGCTTCCTGCTCGGGTATTACAAACACGGTTCACATGATTTGGTGAACATAAAATATTGCCCTATTCAGCCAGATATAATAGGTGAAATAACGGAGTACATCAGGAATAAGGGGCAGGAGCTTGGGCTATCAGGCTACGACGAGAATAGAAAATGCGGGCTTTTACGCCATGTAGTTTTCCGTTATAGCATGACGAATGAAAACCTTCTGGTGATATTCGTAGTTAATTCTGATAAAGCTGGCGATAACCTTGTTAGGCTTGCACGTGCGGTGAGAAATGAATTCCCCGAGGTTGTGGGAGCTCTAGTCAATTTCAACCTCCGCCACACCAATGTGATTTTCGGCGACAAAACTGTGCTTATAGATGGGCAGGATTATGTGGAGGAAAATCTTGAAGGCAGACTATATAGAATTTCTGCGGGAAGTTTCTTCCAAGTAAACCCTCGCTCTGCTGTGAAGATGTTCAACACGGTTAGAGATATGATTGTTGCACGGAAGTTAGAAAACCCTTCGATACTTGACGTTTACGCAGGAGTAGGAAGTTTTGCTATCTGGCTGAAAGATATTGCTTCAACCATGACTGCGATAGAGGAATATCCCCGTGCTGTGGCTGATGCAAAAATAAATATGACTTTGAATGAAGGCATAAATGGTGCACCAATAAAATTCATTGAAGGCAATGCAGATAAAATTTTGGAGAGCATGGCCAGAACAGGAAAGAAGTTTGATGTACTGGTGCTAGACCCTCCTCGCAAGGGATGTGTTAAGGGAGCATTGGAAGCTGCGGCTATTCTGGCTGAGAAAAATATAATTTATGTAAGCTGCAACCCTGCGACATTAGCACGTGATTTGAAAATTTTAGATGATCTTGGTTTCTCCACTGAATATGTTCAGCCTGTTGATATGTTCTGCCATACCTACCATGTGGAATCCATAGCCCTACTTTCCCGTCGTTTGTGAAACTAAAGTTAGGCATGCTTATAGTTAGAGCTTAATACCTGCGGATATACCTGTATACAAACCGTTATTGAATGTTAATTTACCGTTCACGAAGACAGCTTTGATTCCCTGAGAAGGCGTTAAATTTCCGAAGACAGCTGTATCTTTAATCGTGTCTTTATTAAATATAACGATATCTGCAAATGCTCCAGATTTCAAAATCCCCCTATCTTTCAACCCATAGGTTTGAGCTGGTAAGCTAGTTATTTTTCTAACAGCTTCTTGCAGAGGTAATAAGTTATTATCTCTCACATAGTGGCCAAGAAAACGAGAGAAACTTCCCCATAAACGAGGGTGTGGATTTTCATCGTGTAATCCATCTGAGCCAAGCATACATAATGGATGCGATAATATTCTGTTTACATCATCATCTGACATAACGTGATATAATGCTTTTGCAGGAGAAAGGTTTTGAATAGCCTCTTCTTCATTACAATTCATAAGGGTGCATATATCACTAAGCTCTTTTCCTACATATTCAGGATAAGATTCAGAATAGGATATAATTGTTTTACTGCTTAGTTTAACAAAACCTGGTAGTAATACTGTACTTGCATAGGTGTAAGGATAAGCGTCAATTTTTATATTACGCTGTTTTGCTTCCGCTTCAATCATCGCAAGAGTTTTGATTGAATTATTAAAATTTTTAACTCCTGCACATTTATGATGTGATATTATTAAAGGCAGGTCTTTGAAAGGGTTTAAATCAACAGCTTCTTTAATCGCATCTATAATTCCATTACCCTCAGTTCTAATGTGCATAGCTACAACGCCATTGTATTTCTTAACGCATTCTAATAAAGGAACTATCTCGTTTACTGATATATTAGAACCTAAAGGATACTCAATGCCTAAGCTTAACCCCCTAGCCCCTTGTGCTAAGTTTTTATCTAACAAGTCTACCATATCTTTTATTTCTGATGCATTCGGAATATTGTCAGGGTTATCTTGCACACTAACACGAAGTGCGGCATTACCAATTAGGGGTAAGTAGTTTACACTGGGAGGATTCTTTTCGAGATATCCAATATAGTCGGCCATGGATTTAAAAAAATTATTATCTTTTTTTGCAAGCAGATCAAAAGGTTTATATTTTATAGGTGATTGTAGTAAAGGGGCCATACTAATTCCGCAGTTGCCTATAACAACGCTAGTAACGCCTTGACTAAGTTTACACAATATTGTGGGGTCATTAATTAAGGCATAGTCATCGTGAGCATGCGAATCTATAAATCCAGGAGATACACAAAAACCTGCTGCTGCAATTTCTTGAGAGGTGCTATCTACAATATGCTCTGATATAGATACAATTTTGTCCCCTTTTATTGAAATATCACTTTTGAAGGGCTCTTGCCCTGTTCCATCAATAATGAGGGCATTTCTGATTATATAATCCATTTTCTACTCGTCATTTAATATGAAATAGTGTTCAATTATAATCTGCTATTATATAAATTATCAATATAATACTGTAATAGAAGATACTAAACATGAACTCGTACAATCACAGTAACTCAATTAATATAAAAGATGAGAGATTAACTAAAATGAAAAGCGATAAAACACTCATAGAAAAGTTTACATCCCCTTTCAAGTCAGATATGTATGATGGTCTGTTATATGACGGAGATTATTCGCCAGAGAAAAAGTTTCCAGTTGATTTATCTAATGGTGAAAATCCTCTTGGTTGCTCACCTTTAGTAAAGCAAAGAATTGAAGAAAGTCTTAATCGTATTGATAAATATCCTGAGTGCCAATATAGAGGCTTGGTAAGTGCCTTAAGCGAATTTCACAAAAAACCAGAGAGTAACTTTGTCGTAACTTCAGGTGCTAATGGTGCTTTGTTAGCTACTATAGCTGCTTTTATAGGTAAGGGAGATAGCATTGTAATGCCAGCACTCTCTTTTCAAACACCTGCAATGGAAGTTAATGTAAGGGGTGGCTATATCATAGCTGCTCCTTTAAGAGAAGATATGCGAGTTGATTTAGAAGCACTAAGGAAGAATATACAACCTAATACGAAACTAATATATTTTTGCAATCCTAATAATCCGACAGGATTAAAGCTTCCCGCATCAGATATTAGAAATTTTGCAAGAAGTGTTAATATACCTGTCTTAGTATCTGAAGCAAACGTTGAATATTCAGGCGAGTCAATCATGGATAGTGATGATATTCCGAATAACTTAATTTCAGCACGATCATTCTCAAAAGCCTATGGTTTAGCAGGACTTCGAATTGGTTATGCTATATGTAGCACAGAAAATGCTGTGAAATTATTGAAGCATTTATCACCTTATATGGTCTCTACAGTTTCACAAGTAGCTGCAGAGGCTGCACTTGAAGATGTAAACCATCTTAAAATAAGCGTAAAATATATGAACGGTGAGAGAAAATACGTCTCAGAAAAAATGGCAGCATTGGGTTTTGAAGTATTGTCATCTGATGCCAACAATGTACTAGCAATTATTTCAGATCAAATACCTAACTCCACTGTATTCGCAAATGAATTAGCGGATCGAGGATGCTCAATAGTTGACGGTGCTAGATTCCTTGGCCTATCACACAGGGCGGTTAGAATAGTTCCAAGAACTAGAGATATAAATGATAATTTCTTATCTATCTGTTCTGAGATTATTGACAAATATAGTAGCCACAAGACAACTATTGCTAGTAAGCCAAAAAACAAATAAACACTTTAAAAATGCCAGATTTGTAGACAATACTTTTAAAAAAATACGCCATAGCTAGTTTTTGTTAAAAAACAGCTAATGTTATACATCAATTAAACATAGTAAGTGCTTGGAAAAAATGGTGATCCCGATGGGATTTGAACCCATGGCCCTCTGATTAAAAGTCAGATGCTCTACCGCTGAGCTACGGAATCACGGTATAAGGAAAACTAAACTATTCCCCTAGTGGAGGTAATAAATAGTTTATTTTTTTTGATTTGTAAACGTTTTTTATTCAAAATTATTAAAAATATCTCAATTATCGTATAACAGGTTGTTTTAAGGCAAAAAAACTAGCATTATTAGCCTCATGCAGCAACAAAACCTCAATAAAAAGCCAGAGGGTAACTTAACCCCCATGATGGCACAGTATATGGCTATAAAAGAGCAACATCCGGATTGCCTTTTATTCTATCGTATGGGCGATTTTTATGAGCTTTTCTTTGAAGATGCCATTAAAGCCTCTAAGGTGCTTGATATAGCCCTCACAAAGCGTGGAAAGACTGATGGTACTGATATTCCTATGTGCGGAGTTCCTTGGCATAGCCATGAAAGCTATTTGGCTAAACTTATAAAGAACGGATACAAGGTTGCTGTTTGCGAACAGAAAGAAAGCCCTGAAGAAGCCCGCAAGCGTGATGGCTATAAGGCTCTAGTTACAAGAGAAGTTATTCGCATTGTGACGCCTGGCACTATTATAGAAGACAGTTTGCTTGATAAAAGTAGTAATAATTATCTAATGTCAATTACCGAAGTAAGGGGTGAATTGGGAACAGCTTGGCTTGATTTCTCAACTGGAGAGTTTTTTGTTCAACCAAGCAATGGCAAAAGCCTTGCCTCGATGATTGAGCGTATTAACCCTGGTGAGATAATATTATCCGACAATATATTGCAGATCCCTGCTCTATTCGATGTCTTCAATCTTTATAAGAATAAGCTGAGCATTCAGCCTAGTAGCTGCTTTGACAGTGAAAACGCCCGCAAGAAGATGGAAACTTTCTTCGAAGTAAGCACTTTGGAAGGCTTCGGCAATTTTATGCGTGGTGAAGTGGCAGCGGCAGGAGCTTTGCTCAATTATGTTGAGCTGACGCAAAAAGGCAAGATGCCTAGAATCTCCGCTCCTAAACTGCTTTCATCTGACGCGGTGATGGAGATAGATGCAGCAACAAGGCGTAACTTAGAGCTTAAAGCCACTTTAAGCGGAGAAAAACAAGGCAGCCTTCTCCATACAATTGACAGGACAATAACAGGAAGCGGTTCAAGGTTGCTTTCTCAATATTTATCATCACCCCTCACCTGCCCTCAAAAAATTAATTACCGTTTGGACATGGTAGAGTTTTTTATAAAACACAGCGAGCTGCGTGAAGATGTTAGAAAACTGTTAAGAGAATGCTCCGATGTTGAGCGCTCACTCACCCGCCTAAGTTTTGATAAAGGTGGCCCTCGCGATATTCAGGCGATTAAAAACACTTTATCTCAAACTGTTGAGTTGAGCAGAACATTAAGCAAAGCTGATAGCACACCTCAAGGTTTGGAAAATATAAAGAAGGCTCTTAACCTGTGGGGTAGTCACCACCCTCTTATAAACCGATTAGATAAAGCCTTGGCTGATGAGTTGCCACTTTTGGCACGTGATGGTGGTTTTATAAAAGAAGGCTACTCTCCTAAACTGGACGAACTTAAAAACATAAGATCACACAGTAAAGAATTGATAGCTGAATTAAGAGCGAAATACGTTCAAAAAACCGGTATTAACACTCTTAAAATAAAACACAATAATGTTATTGGCTATCATATAGATGTATCAACAGCCAACGCAGATAAGCTTTTCAGCAATAAAGAAGAGTTTATTCACCGCCAGACCTTAGCAAATGAAGCAAGGTTCACCACCGTTGAACTGTCAGAGCTTGAAAGCAAAATCACTGACTCTTCTGCCAAATCTTTAGGTTTAGAGCTGGAATTGTTTGCCGATATAGTGAAAGAGATTTTGTCTCAAGCAGAAAGTATTGTTGCAACAGCGGGAGCTTTGGCGGAACTTGATGTTGCATCATCCCTTGCTGAAACTGCTATAAAAAATAATTATACTCGTCCAAAAATAGATGAAAGCAATGCTTTTGCAATTCAAGGCGGAAGACACCCAGTTGTAGAGCAATCTATTAAAACTCAAAACAATGAAGATTTCATCGCCAATGATTGCGAGCTTAAAGAACAATCCAATCTATGGTTGCTTACAGGCCCTAATATGGCTGGTAAATCTACATTCTTAAGGCAGAACGCTCTGATTGCTATTATGGCTCAGATGGGATCATACGTTCCTGCAAAATACGCTCACATAGGTATTATAGATAAAGTGTTTAGCCGTGTTGGTGCAGCAGATGACCTTGCCCGCGGCCACTCAACCTTTATGATTGAAATGGTGGAGACAGCGATTATTCTTAACCAAGCGACTGAACGCTCGCTGGTGATACTTGACGAAATAGGCAGAGGTACCGCTACTTATGACGGGCTTTCAATCGCATGGGCTTGCCTTGAATATCTGCATGAAGCGAATAAATGTCGCACCCTATTTGCTACCCACTACCACGAACTTACATCTTTGACTGAAAAGCTCAAACGTCTGCAATGCAGAACCATGAAGGTTAAAGAATGGGAAGATAGAATTATCTTCTTGCATGAGGTTGAAGCAGGAACAGCTGATCGCTCTTACGGTATTCATGTGGCACAATTGGCGGGATTACCAAAATCGGTAATTAACCGTGCAGAAGAGATTTTGTCTCATATAGAAAGTAAGGCGGAAAATAGGCAGCTTAAAAACTGTGCTGATCTGCCTTTATTTGAAGTGGCAAAACAAGAGATTTCAAGGAAACCTAAAGAAGAAAGCAAAGCTTTAAAATTATTAAAAGAAACCAACCCAGATGATTTATCTCCTAAAGAAGCTCTGGATATTTTGTATCAACTTAAAACACTAAACAAAGAGGAAAAGAATTGAAAAATAATTGGTCACCTGAAAGCTGGAAGGATAAACCGGCAAAGCAACTCCCTGAATATAATGATGTTCAAAAATTGAATAAAACATTGGAGACATTAAAAGGTTATCCACCCCTTGTTTTTGCGGGTGAATGTCGTAATTTGAAAAATGATTTGGCAAGAGCCTCTCGCGGTGAAGCATTTGTTTTGCAGGGCGGCGATTGTGCAGAAAGTTTTGCGGAATTCAGTGCTGATAAAATTAAAGGTACTTTCAATATACTATTACAAATGACAATGGCTTTGATGTTTGCAGGCGGAATGCCTGTTGTGAAAATCGGCCGTATTGCAGGGCAGTTTGCAAAACCTCGCAGCAGTGCTGATGAAACTAAAAACGGTATAACTTTACCTAGCTATAAAGGTGATATTATCAACGGTATAGAATTTACTGATGAAGCTAGAATACCTAATCCTGAACGTATGTTGCAGGCTTACAACCAATCAGCATCTACGCTTAACTTGCTTAGAGCATTTGCGAACGGTGGCTATGGTGACCTTCATAGGGTTCATAAATGGACACAGGACGCTATAAAAGATTCTCCATTGGCTGAAAAATATTCAGAAATGGCAGATAGAATTGAACAGGCTTTAGATTTTATGGCAGCTGCTAATATTACATCTGAAAACAACCCTCAGATAAGCAAAGTTGATTTCTATACATCGCATGAAGCATTGTTATTGCCTTATGAAGGTGCGTTGACTCGTGTAGACAGCACCACTGGCGATTGGTACGGAGTTTCCGGTCACTTTTTATGGCTAGGTGACCGCACCAGACAGCCTGACGGTGCCCATGTGGAATATCTGCGTGGAATTAAAAACCCTATAGGTGTTAAATGCGGACCTTCCCTATCCAATGACGATTTGCTAAAACTTCTTGATCTTTTGAATCCTGAAAATGAAGAAGGAAGAATAACTCTTATCAACCGTACTGGTCATGACAAGATTGAAGAATTTCTTCCTAATTTCATCAAGCTTATACAAAAAGAAGGTCGCAATGTTACTTGGGTTTCAGATCCTATGCACGGCAACACTCAAACGGCATCTACTGGTTACAAAACTAGAGAATTTGAGAACGTTCTTAAAGAAGTTAAAAGCTTTTTTGCAATTCATCATGCCGAAGGTTCTATTCCGGGAGGAATTCACATGGAGCTTACAGGTCAAGATGTAACTGAATGTACAGGTGGAGCATACAAAATAACTGATGAGAATTTAGCGGAACGTTACGAAACATTCTGCGACCCTAGATTGAATGCTTCTCAAAGTCTTGAGCTTGCCTTTTTAATAGCTGGAGAATTACATAACAATTATCAGAGAAATCATGGAATTTAGGCAAAAAAAGGTATACATTCTTTTTTGAAATTTGAATTTATTTAAAAGGTTATAAAAAAAATTATGACGACAATTAAGACAAGATTTGCTCCAAGCCCTACAGGCTATTTTCACATAGGCAGTGCACGCACCGCCCTTATAGTATGGTTATTCACTAGAAAGAATAACGGTAAGTTCCTATTCCGTATTGATGATACAGATCAAGAGCGTTCTAAAAAAGAATATGAGGATGATATTATTGCGGGCATGACTTGGTTGGGCATAGATTGGGATGAGACTGCTCGTCAAACTCTTCGTAAAAAAGATTATGATACCGCTATTCAAAAACTTAAAGATAATGGCAGATTGTATCCTTGCTATGAAACAGAGGAAGAGCTAGCTCTAAACCGCAAATCTTTGCTTTCACGCAGTTTACCGCCAATATATGACAGAGCTTCTTTGAATTTAACACCTGATCAAATAAAACAATACGAAGCTGAAGGCAGAAACCCGCACTGGCGTTTCAAACTTGATCATAAAGTTGTTGCTTGGGACGATATGGTACGCGGACACGTTGAATTCAACGGTAAAGATATTTCCGACCCAGTAATGATACGTGCTGACGGTCGCCCTCTTTATCACATATCTTCAGTTATTGACGATATTGATTTCGGCATTACTCACATTGTTCGTGGGGAAGATCACGTTTCAAACTCCGCTATTCACATTCAAATGTTTGAGGCTTTTGGTGCTACTCCTCCAAAATTTGCTCACATAACTTTGCTAGGTGATATGAGCGGACACAAGCTTTCAAAACGTAAAGGCTCTATGGGCGTAAGCTCATTTAAAACTGAAGCAGGCATTGAAGCTATGGCTGTTGTAAGTCTTATTTCCCGCATCGGAACATCAGACCCTATTGAACCTGTGTTTACAATGCAGGAAGCAATCGACAATTTTGACTTCTCTAAATTCTCTCGCAACTTGCCTAAGTTTGATGAAGATGAACTTTATAGGCTTAATGCTAAAATTCTGCACAAAACTGAATTTAAAGACATTAAAGGCAGATTAGCTGAAATGGGGATTAATAATATTGATGAGCATTTCTGGCACGCTGTAAAACCTAACCTAACCTTCCTTTCAGATGTGAAAGAATGGTGGGATATGGTTCACGCCCCTGTTACCCCGATTATTACTGACAAAGATCTTATGGCTGTTGCAGCTAAGCTGTTGCCTGAAGGAATGTGGGATACAAACACTTGGGGAATTTGGACAAAGAGCGTTCAGCAAGAAACTGGTAAAAAAGGTAAAGATCTATTTATGCCCCTGCGCCTTGCTTTAACAGGACAAGAACATGGACCAGAGCTTAAAGAGCTTCTGCCTTTGATGGGACGTGAAATTGTTTTAAAACGGTTAGGTAATTAATTAGCGTTTCTGAGTAGCAAATAAAGCGTCTACGTCTTCTTGTGAAGCTATATTAATCTTAATCAAATTACTGCTTAAGTTTTCAACGTTGTTAACGTGTATGCCCAAGTCTTTCAGAATTTGGCTAAGTCTTTTCTCGGCATCTCTGATATTGCTTACGGCTTTGTTTATACGTTGACCAGTCAAGTCTTGGAAAGAGCATGAAAGCATAATAGTTTGAATGTCTTGTCTTATATTTGTTAAATGTTCATCACGTTTTTCTTTATTATCCCACTCAACTTCTTTTTTCAAACGACCATCAATGCGATCAGCAGCATCGATAATATCATTTGTAGCTTTTTCAGTTTGATCTACAACCAAATCCAATTCAAAGCCCGTATTGTTTCCGCTTTTACCTTCACCGACATTTCCCACAGCATTCAATACTTGGATAATTTCAGAGAATTTATTTGTCAAAGCTTCCTCAGTCATGTCAATCATTTGAGAAGTCGCATTGATTTCCATCGAAATCTCATCGAAACGGCGTGCTATAAAAGTTTCAAGTGCAGTAATACGAGCTTGCAAATCTTTTTCATCATTATTTTTATTTTCGTTCATAAATAAACCTTCTTACCCCTTTAAAATCCAATTCTTTACAGTATAAAACCAATCATAAGATTCTTGCAATAACTAGTATTTATGTCTTAAACTTCCTTAACTATTAATAATATGGTATTAAAAATGAACAGTTTATACTCCCCAGCAATAATACTTGTCAAACCTCAATTGGGGGAGAATATAGGTATGTGTGCAAGAGCCATGCTCAATTGCGGGGTGACCGAGCTAAGACTTGTTTCCCCCCGTGACGGTTGGCCTAATCCTAGCGCCATCTCCGCCGCTTCTGGAGCCATTTCCGTGCTGGAAAAGGCAAAGGTTTTCAATACCGCCAAGGATGCTATAGCCGACCTAGAATATGTGGTGGCTACTACTGCACGCAGTCGTGATATGACGAAGGAGGTTTTATCCCCCGAGCAGGCATCACAAGCAATACGAAGCCGTAAAAAATGCGGCATTATGTTCGGTCCTGAGCGTACTGGGTTGGAAAATGATGATGTTTGTTTGGCCAATGCCATTTTAAACATTCCCCTTAATCCTGAATTTTCGTCACTTAACATTTCTCAAGCGGTTTTACTGGCTTGTTTTTCGTGGCTTTCGGCTGACAATCAATTTGTGGGCATAAGTCAACCGGAAGAAAATGAAACGGCTGATAAGGGAGATATAGACGCCCTAGTTTCCCGCTTAGAGAAAGATTTAGAAACTTCGGGGTTTTTTAGCAATCAGCAACAAAAGCCGACAGTATTAAAAAATTTGAGAAACTTCTTTTTCCGCATCTCCCCTACAAAGCAGGAGATCAGAACTCTGCACGGGATTATCATTTCACTTACGGGAAGAAAGTAAATAAGATAAAAAAAACCGCCAGTTCATCACCAGCGGTTTTTTTAATATCAGTCTCGTTCTTAAGATTAACGAGAATAGAATTCCACGATAAGGTTCGCTTCCATTTTAACTGGGTAAGGAACTTCATCCATTTCAGGAGCTTTCAAAATAGTAACTGTGCCCTTTTTGTGGTCAACAGTAAGGTAAGAAGTAGGAACTTCACGATCAGTCGCAGTTGAAGCTTGGATGTAAAGAGCCATGTTTAGGCCTTTTTCTGTTACTTCAACAACGTCACCCACTTTTAAAGCGTATGAAGGAATGTTAACGCGTTTGCCGTTAACTTTCACGTGACCGTGGTTTACAAATTGGCGTGCCGCGAAAACTGTAGGCACAAACATTGAACGATAAACAACAGCATCTAAACGTGTTTCAAGAAGTTTGATAAGGTTTAAGCTTGTATCGCCTTGACGACGGTCAGCTTCTTGGTAATAACGACGGAAACGTCTTTCACCAATGTTAGCATAGTAACCTTTAAGTTTTTGTTTAGCTTTTAACTGAGTACCGTAATCGGTAGGTTTTTTACGAGCTTGACCGTGCTGGCCTGGGCCATATTCACGACGAATATAAGGCGATTTGGCGCTACCCCAAAGGTTGCAACCTAAACTGCGGTCAATTTTGTGTTTTGCCGAAGGGCGTTTTGCAGACATTATATATTTTCCTTTTTTTATTTAAGTTTATTGTCCCGGTAGTTCATTTGAAATGACAGGGTAAGAAGCACCAAAGCCTCTTCCGCTTTCCCAAGAATCTTGGCAAATATAGTGATTTATAATAATTTGTCAATAGATATCATAGATATTTTACATAATTCAGGTAATTATGTTTTATTGTTAAAACGCAATTATTAAGAACCATCTCCACGGAAAACTATTAAACCCCATGAAATGTTATCGCTAGAGTCTGTAATAAAACTGCCCGTATTGTATCTACGTAATAACTGTAATTTAACTACTTTACTTCCTTGTGTTACAGGAGTTATCCATGAGCCACTAAACATATCATGCGAGGAAGCTATATTCATAAATATATTTATATCTCCACCACATGTAGTATCGATACAAACTCGTACTGCAAATCCTGAGTTTGTGACATTTGTATAACCAGAAATATTCCAAAACAACATAGCCATACCCGCAGGTATGGTAATGGTTTTACTTGAACTAGGAATATCAACATAAGATGCTGAAGATATATTAATAGCTCCCATTGAAGTTACAAGATTGTGAGAAACAAAAGCGTGGTTTCCACGTATATCTCCAGCGACTTCAAGCTTAGCCGTAGGTGTAGATGTACCGATTCCCACATTACCTGTACCAGTTACAAGTGCATATCCAGAGGTACTTGTTGCATAGAGCCCTGTTCCTGTATTACTAGTAAAATACCCACCATGGCTAGAATCACTTTGACCAAAAACGCCTTGAGCAACGGAGCTTTGTCCAAAAACACCTATACCATTAGTGCTGTGAGCATCAACGCCCCTACCATTAACAGCAATACCATAAATAGCAGTACCAGCCCCACCATCCACATGAAGCTTAGATGTTGGAGCAGCAATTCCAATCCCCACATTGCCTGTACCAGTTATAAGGGCATAACCTGAAGGGCTTGATGCAGTTGTATAAAGCCCTGTTGAATTACCAAAAAAAGATCCGCCATATCCAGTATTACTGAAACCATAAACGCCTGCCCCAGAACTACTATTACCATTAACCCCGTAGTTAGTAGTACTAGTACCATAAATAGCCGCTGATGAACCTCCGTCTACATGCAATCTATAACTAGGAGATGCTGTTCCAATACCTAACCTGCTATTGGCATTATTCCAAAAAAGCCCTGCATTGTTTTGCGTAAGTGCCGTTCCGTTAGAGAATATTACGCTGCCTGCAGTGTAAGCTGTTGAGTTATTCGTGCCGCCATTTGCTACTGGCAATATGCCTGTTACTTCAGACCCTGTGGTTGAAAGAGTTATAGTTCCATTGTCTCCTATAGTATCAGACGTAGTGTCACCACTATTGGTTATAGTAGGTGACCATCCTTCAGCGGCAGTGCCTGTGACAGTTATGCCAGCACCAGCAGTTACACTTGCCGCATAATTACCAGTCGTGTCAGTTCCTAACGCAACAGCATTATCAGCCATTTTTGCACTGGTCACCGCATTATCATTTATCTTTGTGGTGGTGACTGCGTTGTCTGATAATACTGTTTCGTAACTGCCCGAGGTTGTTGTTATAGCTCCAGTCAAAGCAGGGAAATTAAGTGCAGGCACAACAGTTTCTTTTCTGAACAGACCAGTTTCATCTGCAACTATCAAGCCTGAAATAAGACTGCTCACTTTAAAATTGTTAGATACAGTCACCGAACCCGAAACGTCCAATTCCACTGAAGGGTTATTAAGACCTATTCCGACCCTTCCTGTTTCGTAATAAATATTTGCCCCTGCTTGTATCCAAACGCCCGATGTCTCCGCACTCATGGCAATCCATCTAGTGCCGTTGCAATACTGCATTACATTATAAGTGCTGTTATACATCTGATGACCGGCAACTCCCGATGGATTAGAACAATCCGCCCATGCCGCTGAAGAGAAAATTAGAAAAGATAATGCTAAACCGTAATTAACTTTCAAGTTTGATATTTCCCTTACCCATTTCATCAGTCCAGAAATCTTCAAGTTCGTGTAAAATACTATTCAAAGAAGTAAGACGTTCATCGGTAAGGGTGGTTTTTGCTAAATCTTCCACATGTTTTTTGTATAGAACATCTATAGCTTTATTAAGTTTTTTGCCTTTGTTTGAAACTTTAACTCTTATAGAGCGTTTGTCATGTTTTGAACGTTCTTGAATTAAATACCCATTCTCAACCATCTTCTTCACATTGTAAGAAACGTTAGAGCCTAGGTAATATCCACGCATAGTAAGTTCACCCACTGTCAACTCATCATCACCGATGTTGTGGAGGATCAAGCACTGCACGTTGTTGATGTCAAATATCCCCGCACGCTCAAGATCAGCTTTAAGCACGTCCATGAATCTGCGGTGCAGTCTTTCTACTATCGATATTGTTTCGTAATAAGGAACTTCCAAAGATACTCTCCCAGTAAACTGTTATTAAGCAGATTATAGGGGAATTGCTTTTTTAAAACAAGTTATTGAGGATAAATCTTAAAAAAAGTTTATTACATAACTCTTTAGTTTTTGGCTTTATTATCAAGTTGATCGGCTTTGGCATTAAACGTGGTTTGGCGTTCTTTGATAATCCGCTCAAGTTTCACAACTTTAAAGCCCCTAGCCTCTAGGGTAGGAAGCCATTTAGCTAAAGCATTGATTGTCACACCTTTAGGGTGGCCTATAGCTATGGCAGAGCCTGAACTGTTAGCAATTCGCTCAACCTCTTTTAGAGCATTTGCAACGAATTTAGAGGTTTCTATATGGTCAAGGAAGACATTGCGGTGAGTTGACGGAACGTTATATTCGTAGGCGATTTTCTCAGCGATGCTGTTATCAGTTGTTTTTGAATCCAGAAAGAATAGATGCCTTTTGCTAAGCTCATTCATTACTACTTCCACGCCATCACGGTAAATTGAGAACTTGCTGCCCATGTGGTTATTTATTCCTGAATAACCTTTGAAGGCATCAAGATTAGCCGCCAGTTTCTTCAGCAGAATTTCATGGCTGTCTGAGGTCAAAAGCCCACCAGGCCCTGGATTAGCGGAATCTCTTTCAGGCTCCCATGGCAGGTGCAGGATAATCTCATGCCCCTTTTCTTTCGCCTTATTAACCTGTACTTGAACGTTATCAGCATAAGGAAGGAAAGACATTGTCACTGGTTGTTTAATGCTTTCCAATACAGATGCGGTTTTTTCAGTATTTACGCCCATATCATCAATAATAATGGCTATTACCGGAGTTTTATCAGAGGGTCTTAATATTTGCTCAGGGATTGATTTAATCACGCAACTTTTGCCGTCAGTACCATCTTCCATATCGGCAAGGTCCATGTCTATGTACATATCAACGTCTAGGTCATTATAGAAATCATCTATAGATACAAGGTTTGAGGTATCTTTGTTATAAGATACATCCTCACCGCCATACCAGTATATGTAGCCAAAATTGTTTGTCTTCTCTACTTCTGCAGCTGACACAAAAGAAGAGCAAAGGCAAAAGATAGCCAAAGCTATTACAAAGTTACAAAAAAAACTTTTCATTAAAATTCCCTAATACGAATCCCCGATAGCCCATAATGCCCCTTTTATTAGATAAATTCCAGAATTAAAAAAAATCTTGACACAAAGCTAGAACTGATTTAGAACAAAACAAGAATATAACTCTAAAAGAGGTGATTTACGCTCATGCTTACAAAAAAACAACTCGATTTACTGCTGTTTATTGATAACCACATAAAAAAGACTGGTTTTTCTCCATCTTTTGAAGAAATGAAGGAAGCTTTAGAGCTAAAGTCAAAGTCCGGCATACATAGCTTGTTAAGTGCCTTAATAGAACGTGGCTTCGTAGAAAAGCTGCCTAACAAGGCAAGGGCGTTGGAGGTTATAAAACTTCCTGACATGAATGCTATGAGCAACAGCTCTAAAATAGTTAGGGAGTCCCCCGCTCCCCAACCTCAAACTCAAGCCATTAATCATAGCAGTAGCAGTGGCGAAGAAATGATTGAAGTGCCTCTGCACGGTAAAATCGCGGCGGGTACTCCTATTGATGCTATCAGAAATGAGCAGGATATGATCAGCCTTCCCATGAGTATGCTAGGTGGTAAAAAATGCTACGCCCTCACAGTTGAGGGGGATTCCATGATTAAGGCAGGAATTATGGATGGTGACATCGTGATTATCGAACATTGTGACAGTGCCCATAACGGAGACATCGTGGTAGCCTTGGTTGATGAAGAGGAAGTGACCCTCAAACGCCTCCGCCGTGAAATTGGCTCTATAGTTCTAATGCCTGAAAACGATTCATACCAACCTATCAGGCTCGAACCACGTAGAGTAAGAGTGCAAGGTAAACTTAAAAGCTTGATAAGGTATTATTAATAAATAGTCCAAGGACGGTTGCCGCGTTCGGCGTGGTTGCTTTTAACCACAATCTTTCCGTTATCGCTTATATAAACAGCGTGAGCACCTTTATATTTTAAATCGCCCTTATCTATAAGCACTGATGGTTTGGAGCAGAGTTTTTTATCTATATACAAACTGCTTATTACTATATCCGCATTGTTGCAATCTTCCTCTAGTGCTGAATAATCATTTAAAAAAGATATTGTTTTACCTTTATATTTATATATGCAGGCGTAGCTATCGCATTTAATAGGTGCAGTTTCATCGCTCCAAAATCCGAAACTTTCCCCCGCTTCCATATTTATCCAAGCTTCACGAACAAACTTTTCTTTTCTCTCTTCGGATAAATAAAGTTTTCCTGCTTCATCACGCACGGCAAAAATCTTTCCGCCTTCAGATATTAAAATATCTGCCCTTGGGGTAAATGGAATAAGAACAGAGGCTATAACTATAGGTATAACACCAAACCACCTAAGCTTTCTCTGCCAAATACATATCCACAATCCACCAAAAGCAATGGTTGCTAACAACTCCAAAGGCCACGCATTCATATAAAACATACCGTAAGGCCAAGATGCGGCCTCCCTTGCCACTTCCAAAATAATTTTAACGCTCCAAGCGGAAACTTGCAGAGGATAATATTCCAAATTCAAAGGCATTAAAAAACTAGCAACGATGGCAGAAGGAATAGTCACAAATGAAGACATAGGAACGGCAACAATGTTGGCAACTAACCCCGGAAATAAAGGTGCTCGCAAAAAGTGGAATAATGAGAAAGGTGCTGTAGCTATTGTAGCTATAATGGTTGTAAGCAATACTGCTACCAAGTTTATATAAATAGGGCTGTACCATTTTTGATCGTGATATAACTTGCTCCACCAATCACTTGTGGATTCAAAAAAAGCTATTAAAGCTACCACAGCAGCAAATGAAAGTTGAAAGCTCGCCCCGAATAACACTTCAGGCTGGAATAACAGCATTACTGTTGCTGCAAAGGCGACTAATCGTAAAGTAAATGGATCACGGTCAAAAATTATTGCCAACATCACAACGCAGGTCATAATGACTGATCGCTCAGCTGATACTGAATTCCCTATTAGCAACATATAGAAGATCGCACCACACATTGCTATAAATGCAGCAATCTTCTTTATAGGATAATGCAAAGCTAATCGTGGAATAGAAGCTAACCCGAAACGCAGAATAAAAAAGAAAAATCCTGTTACCAGTGCTACTTGAAGCCCTGATATTGCCATTAAGTGAGCTATACCTGCTTTACGTACAACGTCAGTGGTTTCTGAGGAGATATCTCTGTCTTCACCATCAAGCAATGCAATGGTTATAGCGGCTTCATCACGGTTTTGTATGTTTTCAATTATATTGTCACGCAAATATCGCCTAAGAGCATGAAATATAAATCCTTCTTTTCTTGGCTCTACAATTTCCGCATCGCTTATCGCAAAACCTGTCGCATAAAAACCTTGGAAATATGCGTAACGTTGAAAATCAAAAGCACTTGGCATTACGGGTTGAGAAAGTGGAGTTAGAATAGCTTTAAATTTAATTTTATCTCCCGCAAATGGAACTATGTGTTTGCCCTTTTTAAGTTTTACTCTGACTGAGGTTGGCATAGGTTCTTGCGGCATATCGCCATATTTTGTTTTGTAAGCAATATCGTTAAGTAATACTCGGTGTTCCCCTTTAGGCAGAGCTTCAATCTCCATCACCTTGGCAGTGATTTCTAGAGGATAGGTCTTTTTTAGCAACATTGATGCCGTGATGCTATGGGTTCTAAACTGGGTTGCTGTAAAGCCAAGAGCTATTAGCAAAACCGGCAGCCAGATTAAGTAATTCCTTTTCTTTACATAATCAGAGGTGGCTTTTAGAGCAATAATTGACAAAACAGAAATTCCTAGCCAGAGATTAGGTTCAAAACCCAAAGAGAAGTAAATGGCTATACCTAAAGCTATAAATACCGGTATCCACAGTATCCATCTGTCTTTTTGCTCGTAAAACTGGTTAATAATATTCATCTATTGTCCGTTGATTTATTAGTGTAAAGCAAATACGATATTACATTAAATTTTTATAAATACAAAAAAGGATATATTTTTAAAATGACTTCGGTAATTACACGTTTTGCCCCTTCTCCAACAGGATTCTTACACATAGGCGGAGGCAGAACAGCTCTTTTCAACTGGTTATACTCCAAACACATGGGCGGTAAATGCCTGCTTAGGATAGAAGATACTGATAAAGAGCGTTCAACTCAAGTAGCGGTGGACGCATTGCTTGATGCTTTGAAATGGCTAGAGCTGGATTTTGATGGTGAAATAGTTTACCAAGCCCAACGTGCCGCGCGCCATGCCGAGGTTGCCAAACAATTGGTTGAGATGGGTAAAGCTTATTACTGTTATTGCTCTCCTGATGAATTGGAAGAAATGCGTGAACAGCAAAGAGAACAAGGTAAACCGATAAAATATGATGGACGTTGGAGAGATCGCTGCTCCACTGAAGCTCCTGAAGGAGTGAAACCTGTAATCCGCATTAAAGCTCCATGTGATCAAGAAGGTGAAATGGTTATAGACGATATGGTGCAAGGAACTGTAAAGGTTAACTACACTCAATTGGATGATATGATTTTACTTCGCAGCGATGGCACACCTACTTATATGCTTTCAGTTGTTGTGGATGATCATGATATGGGTATTACTCACATTATCCGCGGTGATGACCACTTGAATAATGCATTCCGCCAAACTGTTATTTACCAAGCAATGGGTTGGGACGTTCCTAAATTTGCCCATATACCGCTTATCCATGGACCAGACGGTTCAAAACTTTCCAAACGCCACGGAGCTATTGGTCTTGAAGTTTATCGCGATATGGGGTATCTGCCTGAATCTGTGCGTAACTACCTGCTAAGACTTGGTTGGGGTCACGGAGATACCGATATTATCACGACTGAAGATGCTATTAAGATTTTCACTATTGAAGATATTGGCCAAGCACCTTCTCGTATGGATTTTGCAAAGCTTGATCACGTTAACGCACATTACATGAGAGAGATGCCTGAAGACAAGTTGATGGAAAATCTTATGCCTTTCCTTGAAAGAGAACTTGGTGAAAAGATTGGTGAAGTTGAAAAAAAACGTGTTGTAAAAGGTTTGGGTGATTTGAAAGAACGTGCCAATACTCTCGCGGAACTTGCACATGAATCTCTGTTCTACGTTCGTCAAAGACCTATAATGCTAAATGAACAGGCATCCGATCTAATAAACGAAGAAGCTTTTAGTGTTTTGCATGAAATTAAAGCAGCGTTCACTGATATGCAAGAATTTACAGCTGATAACATTCAAACGAAAATTAAAGAAATGGCTAAAAACAGGGGCGTTAAAATGGGTAATATTGCAATGCCTTTGCGTGCTGTTCTTACAGGTTCAACCACCAGCCCTTCTATCTTCCATGTTTGCGAAAACTTAGGAAAAGAAGAAACACTGGATAGAATTAGCGATAAGATTTAATAAGCGGTAGTTTCTGTTCTATGAGATGGCTTGGATTTGAAGAGAATTTCGTCTTCCCCTCTATGCCATAGCAGCCTATCTAAATCCACAGAGCGTACTTTTATGCCCTTACTAACAAGGTGATGCTTCATAAGCTCTACGGCATGGATAGCCCCTGCACGCATCTCAACCTCTTCTTCACTGCCGAACTTGAATGCTTCACGATTATTGATTTTAGCTTCCAAATCTTCGTTATATTTTAATACGCCATCACAATGAAGCGTGTGTGGAACCCTGTTATCTGCAAACATAGTCAGCTTATCTACATCTTTAAGATAATCCTTGTAAATCAGATCGATATCGGCAGGTAAAATTTGAGCACGTTTTAAAAAGAAAATCTCACGTTCTTTATAAACCGAACAATCTTTAAAATATTTCCAATCAGCTAAATCATCGGCTATTTTTACTGCAGAATAATCAGATGCTTCAATAAAATTACAAACCTTGCCTTTATAATTTTCAACTATATGACGTCCGGTGTCTTGCAAAGCACCTTCAAAACTTTTAAGCATTTTATCTATTGCTTCATATTCGCCTCTAGAAAAAGAGAAAATATCAAATAAATCGGCATAGCTAACTTCCATCCATTTTTCAGGAGTGTTAACAGTTTGATTGTCAAAGGCACCTTTTAAAGCTTTAGCAACATAATAGTAGTTTATGTTTAAACCATGATCAGCTCTTGCTTTTTCAAAATATCCTGAGCCGAAATTAATGCTGTCTAGTGCGAATATATAAGCAAGACTATCTTCCTTGTCGTCTGAAATATAGTGAACTTCAGACGAGAATAGATTGTGTTTCATTTGTTCTTTGTAAACGTCCCAAATAAATTCTGCATATTCAGGAATCTTGCTTTCATTCACATACACGTGAGAGGAATTTTGCATTACCCATTCACAGTTTTCAGCTATTTTTAATACTTTTGATTCCATTATTGTGTTTCCAGCCATTTTTTAATTACATCGTCTGCACCGTAGTCAAACAAATCAACGTGTCCGCCTTTTTCCATCGCCATAAACTGTTTGGGATGATTTGCCTCTTCATAAAGCTTGCGTCCGTACTTGATATTAACAACCTTATCGTTTATTCCATGAAGCATCAATAACGATGTTTTAATATTTTTTATCTTCTGCATATTATCGTAACGGTCTTTGAGCAACATGGTTACAGGAAGCCACGGGTAAACACTCTTTGCTACATCAACGGCCGAACTGAACCCACCTTCAAGTACTAAATATTTTGTTTTGTATTCCTGAGCCATATGCACAGCAACACCTGAACCTATGCTTTCGCCATACAATACAAATTGAGAAATGTTGTACCCCTTTTTCTCTAACCACTTGATAGCTGAACGTGCATCTTTATAAAGACCATCTTCACTTGGTTTTCCTGAGTTCCCTCCATAGCCGCGGTACTCGCACAGATAAACACCGTAGCCCCTATCCGCAAGTTTTTTTGCCTTATCAACACGATTTAGAAGATTGCCGGCGTTGCCGTGGTAAATAATAAATATCTTACCATCTTGTTCTTTAGGAGCCGCAAACCAAGCGTAAATATTTATGCCGTCTTCAGATGTTAATCTGATCTCTTGCATTTCAGATAGACCATTTTGTGCAGGTTTTCCAGGATAGCTATTATCAGGGGCGTATTGCAAAAGCCTTTGGGTAAAATAAACTATCAAGACTACAGAGAGGTAAGAAACAATTGCGATAAGAGCTTTACGCATCACCATCTTTAAACAATTTCCTTTATGAAATCACCATATAAACGGGAATAATAGCCTCCCTTAGCTAACAATTCAGCATGAGTGCCGTTTTCTACTATCTTTCCAGCATCCATCACGTAAATAACATCAGAATTCATCACTGTAGAAAGACGATGTGCAACCACAACTGTAGTTTTACCTTGTTGTAGTTTTTCAATAGCTGCCTGAACTTGTTTTTCTGAAGTTGTATCTAAAGCAGAAGTTGCTTCATCTAGTAATAATATAGGGGCATTTTTTAGTATGGCACGGGCAATTGAAACTCTTTGCCTTTGTCCGCCAGAAAGGGTCATGCCGTTTTCACCTACTACAGTTTCATAACCTTGAGGTAATGCCATTATAAATTCATGAGCCGCCGCTAACTTAGCTGCATCTTCTATCTGCTCAAAACTAGCATCAGGAGAGCCATAAGCTATATTTTCCTTTATGCTGTCTCCAAAAATAGCAACCTCTTGACTTACTAATGCAATATTTTTACGCAAACTTGATAAAGTAACGTCGCGTATATCAATGCCGTGAATTTTTATTGTTCCATCAGTCACATCATAAAATCTGGGGATAAGCTTCAAAACGGTAGATTTGCCTGAGCCTGATGCACCAACTAACGCCACGGTCTTACCCGCAGGGACATTGAAAGAAACATCACTCACCACGGAAGCACCTTCTTTGTACATAAAGGTTACATTTTCAAAAGCAATACTAGGGTTTGCACTTGAAAGATGTTGAGCACCTACCTTATCTGTTATCATCGGTTTTATATCAAGCAGATTAAATAATCTTTCTGCTGAAGCTAGCCCCATCTGCATAACCGTACTTAATTTTGCCAACTGTTTCATAGGGTCGAAGGCTAAAAGGAAAGCAGTAATAAACGAGAATAGTTTTCCTGCAGTACTAGTGCCTTCTATAACTTGATATCCGCCATAAATTACAATAGCTACTATAGCCAATCCGCTTAGTATTTCTGACATAGGAGATGTGATGGCAGAAACTCTAAAAGATTTACACATTAGTGCGTAAATATTTTCTATTATAGTGTTAACTCTCTTACATTCGTAATCTTCAGTTGCGTAAGATTTTATGTGTTTTATACCCTGAAAGGATTGCCCCAATATTGCACTGAAATCCCCAGTTCTTTCTTGGGCATTTTTTGCAACGCGTCGCATCTTCTTACCTAATCTGTTTACAATATAGGCAGAAGAAGGGAAAACAAATAAAGACAGAATAGATAAACGCCAATCTTGATAAAACATAACAGATATAAGAGCAATTATTGTAAAGACGTTCTTGCCTGCACCCAGCAAACTCTCAATTACTGCCGCACGCAATACGGCAGTATCAGATATAAACCTTGATACCAATTGACCGCTTTGGTTTTTTTCAAAGAAACTTAAATCCGCACGAATTAAATGCGAAAACAAATCGTTATTGATATCACTTATAACTCTCTGTCCAAACCTGTTCATTATAACCGAGTAGCTATAGGTGGAAAATCCACGAACTATAAAAACCGTAAACACGCTTATTGCAACGGGCCAGAGCATATCAGGATTTTTGCTTGTAAAAACTTTGTCTATTATAGGTTCCATCAACTTCGCCATAGCACCTGTAGATAGAGCAGTTATAATCATAAGAAAAGTTGCTATAGAAAACTGTCTCCAATGTTTTGCAACATAGGTTTTTAAAAGCCTTTTCATTAAAGGTAGAGATTTTGTAACTTGCTCTGCTGTATTGACGTTAGTTATCATTTAAAACCTTCTGAATTTCTTAAATAGAATTTTTCATTCTATTACGTTCTTCTATCGCAGCCTCTTTTGTTTGCCACAATAGTTGAGGCATAACGTAGTTAGGAGTTATACCACCGTAAAGACTTGACATACGCATCATAGCTCTGCGTAGCTCTTCTTCTGTTTTACAGTTTTTAAACTCTGTGTTATGTATGCCTGATGTAATAAATAAACTATCCAAATCAGTATTTGCTGCTCCGGCGATATCGTATTTAATAGAATCCCCTATCACTAAAATGCGTGAAGGTATGATGTGTTTAAATTGTTTTAGGCAATAACGGAAAATTAATTTATTAGGTTTTCCTATATAGTGCACTGTTCCGCCCATTTCATGATATTTTGTAGCAATCATTCCCGGTGCAATTGTTTTAATTACGCCGTTTACAGTCACCATGTCAGGGTTGGCACAAATAACTGGTATATGTTTCACTACCGCTTTTTTAAATTCCTTCTCAAAATAATCTAACTTCACATCGGGATTGTCAAATCCGGTAATCAATATAAAATCAGCATCTTCTATGTCACGGACTCTTTCTATTTTAAGACCGGTTAATAAGGAATAATCCTCATCCTTGCAGATCAGATAACATTTATTGCCTAGAGTTTTGAAAGGCATCTCTGTCTTTTCATTAAGACCATGCCAAGTAACCTCGCCTGAAGTTACAATATCAAGGTAATGCGAAGGCTTGAAACCCATCTTTTTTAAACGTTCAACATTGTCAGCTGAGCGTCTAGCAGAGTTGGATAAAATGATAACTTCTTTCTGGTTTTTCTTTAACTGGTTTAAAGTATCTACTGCAAGCTTGAAAGTTTCATTGCAATTATGCAGCACTCCCCACTGATCTATGATGAAACCATCATAAGCATCTATAAGCTCATACAGCCCTTGTGGAAAATTAATATCGGACATCAACACCTCATCACTTAAAGATTTAACGAAGGAAAATTACTTCACTTCTACAGGAACGCCATATTTCATTTTGGCAATTCTAACACCCAAAGAGGTCTTTATGTGACTAACGTTAGGAACAGCTGAAAGATGGTTTGTCAGGAAATCTTGATAATCATCCCAATCTTTGGCGTAAATTTTTACAACGTAATCGAACTCACCTGATACTAGGAAACATTCTATAACGTTGTTCCATCCATTTATAACTTGTTCGAATTTCTTTAAATCACCTTCAGCTTGAGTGCTCAAACCTACTTGTGCAAATACGAATATGCCGTAACCAAGAGAAGATGGGTCTATATCAGCATGATAACCCCTTATAACTCCCGCATCTTCTAAAGCCCTAACCCTGCGTAAACAAGGAGGTGCTGAGATTCCTGCGTGTTCCGCAAGGTCAACATTGCTCATACGGCCATTTTCCTGTAAATCTCTTAAAATTTTGCGATCTATACGGTCTAGTTTTACTCTTGGCATAATTTCCAACCTAAAAAAAATTAAATTAAATTAAATTAAACTTGTCTATGAATGTAATAATATTATATTAAACTATCTTCAAGCGAAATTTTGATGATTTTTGATTTTAAAACTGGAGTTATTTTTTTATTATGACTAATAAAACATGCTGGGTTATTACAGAAGGAATGGCAGGAACTGAAAACCAATGTATAGGAGTTGCCGAAGCTTTAGGCATAACACCTGTTATTAAGAGAATAAAGCTGAATTCTCCTTGGAAAGAACTTTCGCCATGGCTTTTATTTGGCAAGAGATTTTCTATTTCAAAACAAGGCGATAGCCTTACCCCCCCATATCCTGATATAATTATTTCAAGCGGTAGAAAAGCTATAATAGCATCGCTTTATGTCAAGGAAGCTAGTAAGGGAAAGAGCTTTTTGGTTCAGGTGCAAGATCCCCGCACCAACCCTTCCAAGTTTGATCTTGTATGCGTGCCTCAACACGACCCTACCAGAGGTGAAAATGTAATAGTAACTACAGGTGCATTACATAAAGTTACACATGAAAAGCTCGAATTTGAAAAAGTCAAATTTGCAAAACAATTGGAGCATTTGAAAACTCCGAGAGTGGCAGTACTTATAGGTGGATCAAGCAAACATCACCAAATGACTAAAGAAATTACTGATGTGCTGGCAAATCAGCTTTTGAGTTTAAAAGACGTAAGTTTGATGATAACTGCTTCACGTAGAACTGGAGAAGAAAACACTAAGTTATTACAAGATAAGCTAAAGGGAGAGAACATATATTTCTGGGATGGAAAAAATGACAACCCCTACTTTGCTTTCCTAGCTTGGGCTGATTATATAATCGTGACTGAAGACAGTGTTTCAATGGCCTCTGAGGCCTTGTATACAGGTAAACCCGTTTATACTGTCAAACTTGAAGGCGGTGCAAAAAGAATAAATAATTTCCACAAATTATTGCAGGAACAAGGTTATACCAAACCATTTACTGGACAACTGGAGCATTGGTCTTATAAAATACCAGATGATAGAAAAAAATTAGCTGATGAAATAATTAAAAGAATGTCTCAAAAAGGATAAGTCATGACTGAAACTATTAATACCAAAGTTCTTATAATCGGTTCAGGCCCCGCAGGATATACAGCGGCAATCTACGCTGCTCGTGCTGGTCACGAACCCGTAATGATAACAGGTCTACAAACAGGCGGGCAACTTACTACTACTACAGAAATTGAGAACTGGCCTGGTTTTGAAAATCCTATTGAAGGCTCATGGCTTATGGAGCAAATGGCAAAACAAGCCGAAAATATGGGTACAAAAATAATGAATGATCTGGCTATATCCGTTGATTTTTCTGCACCGCTTAAAAAAGTTATCGGTGACAGTGGCAATGTTTATACAGCTGATACCGTTATAATAACCACAGGTGCTCAAGCAAGATGGTTTGGCATGGAATCTGAAGAGAAATTTAAAAACAATGGTGTTTCAGCCTGTGCAAAATGCGATGGTTTCTTTTATCGCGGTAAAGAAGTGGCTGTTCTAGGTGGAGGAAACTCGGCCGTTGAAGAAGCTATTTACCTTACCAACTTTGCGAAAAAAGTTACTCTTATCCACCGTCGCGATGAGCTAAGAGCTGAAAAAGTAATGCAGGAACGTCTATTCAAAAACCCTAAAATAGAAGTTATTTGGGATACTGAGGTAGAAGAATTTTTGGGCGATGATATGGGTCTTTCAGGCTTAAGATTAAAAAATAAAATTACAGGCAAAGTTTCTCAGCTTAATGTTATGGGTGCATTTGTTTCTATTGGCCACAAACCTGCGACAGATATTTTCCAAAGCAAAATAAAAACAGATGCTGAAGGTTATATAATAACCGACCCAGATTCCACTGCAACTAACGTTCCTGGTGTTTTTGCAGCAGGAGATGTTAAAGACAAGAAGTTCCGCCAAGCTATAACAGCCGCGGGAATGGGTTGCATGGCAGCTCTTGAAGCTGATAAATATTTGATGGAAAAATAATTTGCTCGATTTAACTATAGATTATTCTTACGATACGTTTAATAAAAAGTTTATAGAGGGTGAGGCCTATAGAATAGAGGTTTCATTGTACGACGATTCATTGGAAAATCTTTTCGAGGAAGCTAAAGAAAAACTTATAGGTGAAGATGTGCTGGATTATGTTCTGGTTAAAAACGGAACAAAGGGAATAGAAAGCTTGGCACGCCGTGAAAAAGACAGCACAACTCATGAATTTGATGCTCTATGCACTGGCCCTAGAGGATTACTATTGCCCTCCTTTGTCAAGTATGATGAAAATTCAGATGTAAAACACATGTCTTGGTATGATAACGACAGAAACCACACCACGCTAAGAAATATTGAGCTTGATGGCTGCACAATAGTTCAAGCTTACGAAAATTTGAAGAAGTCAGGTGCAGGTGAATATATAAGTAAGATTGGAGATAACTTCATAAAAGACGTTATCAAAAGGACTCAGCAACAGCCTATTATCGAATTAAGAAGTTTTTTCAATAACACCTTCCGTTTAGATTTCGATGACAATGAAGTAAAAATTCTTGCAAAAAGTAACGCTAAATATTTTTCTCAAAAACAAAAAACAGGTTTTTCATTAATCGAAGCCACAAAAAACAATCAAACGCAAAAAATATCTATTTGAAAATTATAAGTTTTATAGTTTAAAACGTTCATTCTACAGAAAAACAGTTGCTAATAAGCTGTTTTTTTTTATACTGTAGCCAGTAATAAGAACCTGTTTTTTTAAAAGAGGTGGTTTATGAACATAGTATTGATAGATTATTCGTATAATAGAATAAACAAGCAATTCGTTGAAGGTAATGACTACAGGATAGAAATTAAAGTGTCTGATCCTATAGTAGTGCAGATTTTCAAAGAAGCCGCAAAAGAGTTTAAAGGCGAAGAATTGCTAAATAATGTTTTAGAAAATATAAACACTAATGGAATAAGAGGTATCGTTCGCCGTGAGAACGGCCCTAAATTTGGGGCATTCAGTACTGGCCCTGCGGGCATGGCTCTTCCTTCAATTGTGAAATATGACGATAAAGGTAATCTTACTTGCATGGCTTGGTATGATAATGGAAAAAGCCACAGTTTAATACGCAACGTTGAATTTGCAGGCAATAGCATGATTTCAGCTTACGAAAATATGAATAAATCTAAAAATAAAGGTTACGAAAGTAAAATACAGGATCGTTTTATAAAGGGAATTCTTGGTAAAGCTGATGACGGATGTGATAACCATGTTTTAGATAAAAAGTTTAATAAATCAAGTGTTGATAATGCCAATACATTCCGTTTCACATTCAGTTTGGCGGAAACGAAAACTCTAGCAAGATTCCACGCACAATATTTCTCTCCTAAACAAAGAGAAACTCTTGGACTTAACGTACAGAGTGCTAGAAAACCACTATATAAATCTTAAATGTAAATTAGAATTTATTTGTATCCCCGCCGAGCATTTTAAATTGCCTTCTTGCGGTTATTACCTTCATGGCAGGGACTTTGTCTAAACTTTTCTCAGGCATTTCCATTATGCCTTTTTCAGGACTGCTTTCTACGATTTTTCTGGTTTTAGATTCAAAATTGAAAATTTCTTTTACGCTTGAATCTGAGCTAAGTTTCTTGCCAGAGAAAATGACTTGAGCCTCGCCCTGTTTTCTCCATCTGCCTAAAAGCAGAATATCGGAGTTATATTTTTCTTCCAAAACATCTGTTAATACCTCATACCCTCTTTCAGTCGCTAGACTAAAAGGAGTAAAGCCGTTTTTATCTTTAGATGATAAATCCGCCCCTGCATCTAAAAGCAGGTTTATAGCTTCTTTTCTGTTTTTAATTACAGCGTAATGAAGTGGAGTAAAGCCACTGCTCTCTTCTTTTTTGTTTATATCAATGCCTGATTTAATAAGTGCTTTTATAACTTCGTTCTTTTCATTTAAAATAGCATTTCTCAGCAAAACCGCACCGTTTGAATAATCATCTCTGGCACCGGCCTTTAAAAGAGCGTCTACCATATCAGTCCTACCCATAGTAAGTGCCATATATGTAGGCTTCCAACCGTCCTCGTCTGCTGCTTCTAAATCCAACTTTTCCTTTTTATCCAAGAAAAGATTTAATGTCTCAATATTTCCGTTCAATATGGTATAATGCAGGACTGTTCTTTTTCTAGAATCTTTCACTAGAAGATCAGCACCCAAATCTATAAGCAGTTTGCAAATTTCTGTATTACCAACAAAAGCCGAGGTAAAGATAGGTCGGACACTATTTTTTGCTCTCACATTAACATTAAAATCTTTAGCTTTAGATAATGCCTTTAGCATTTGCACGCCGTGAGTTTTATGTCCTGAAACAAGATGGAGACAGTTAAGATAGCTTTTACTTTGCATTTTCAAAGAGCTTGCCCCAGCATTCACTAAAATTTCAACGGCATCAACATTGCCTTTTGAAATTGCATACATAAGCGGAGTCATATCTTTTCTGCCCACTATGTCTATATTGATGTTTTTCGAAGCTGCGAGAACTTTAAGCATCTCTGGATCTTTGTTGGCGATAGCGTAGTTTAAAGGATACATATTCTCCATATCCTTGATATTAGGGTCTACACCCATTTTCAACAATTCTTTAACGAGTTTAATGTTCTTGTGCATAACGGCATTATTAAGAAGAGTTAGTCCATACTCATCTTGCATGTTTAAATTTTCACATTCGGAAATAAAAGAAAGGGCGTCTAATGTTTGGTTTTTATCTACGGCTTCTATAGCCTTTTCGAAAGCTCTATACATTAAAGACCCCTTTTATATTCTTATTTAAGCAACTTTCCTTAGTTGTTGAGGAGCTGCCACACCTATATAATCATTAACGTAAGAAAGCAATGTTTCCATTTCTTCAGGGTTATTGAAGAAGTGACCTGCACCTTCAATAATTCTATAATCAACGCCTGTTGCACCTCTTTGGTCTTTTAATTTTTCAACCAATTTGTTAACAGACTCTACGTTAACAATTCTATCGTTGCTGCCTTGTATTATCATGCCGTCATTAGGGCAAGGAGCAAGGAAGTTGAAATCATACATATTTGCTGGAGGAGCAACTGAGATATACTCGGTTATTTCAGGACGACGCATCAAAAGCTGCATACCTACCCAAGCACCAAAAGAGAAACCTACAACCATGATCTCAGTAGCCCCTGGATTAAGGGCTTGAAGCCAATCTAATGCTGCTGCTGCATCATTCAATTCACCTTCACCGTTGTCAAATTCTCCTTGAGAACGTCCAACGCCACGGAAATTAAATCTCAATGTTGAATAACCTCTGTCTGCAAAATTATGAAACAGATTGTAAATCATTTTGTTATTCATAGTTCCGCCCTGTTTAGGGTTCGGATGTAAAATTAAAGCTACTGGGGAATTTCCATTACCATGATGTTTATAACGACCTTCTAGGCGACCTACAGGGCCCGCAATCATAACTTCTGGCATAAGTGAACCTCTTCTTTTCATTAAAAAATTTGTTGTGTTTTAAGTAGATGAGATATAAAAATATACATAAGTAAATACATATTGCAAGACATTTTTTATATTTACCTTTTAAATCAACCTCTTGCATACAAAATGTAAAAGTAAAAATTATATAACAGAATTAGTGGAAATTTTAAAAATGACCAAAGTTACCTTCATAGAACAAGACGGAAATGAGTTGGAAATAGATTCTCCAAACGGGCTTTCTCTAATGGAAATAGCCCGCAAAAATGGCGTAGCAATAGAAGGTGCCTGCGGAGGATGTTTATCTTGCTCCACTTGCCACGTAATAGTTGATCCTGAATGGATGGAATCTATCGGAAAAAAAACCGAAAAAGAAGAAGATATACTTGATCTTGTGTTCGGCTTGAAGAAGACCTCTAGGCTTGGCTGTCAAATACTTATGAGCGATAAGCTAGATGGTTTAAGGGTAGCCTTACCTGGAGCTCCTCTTCCTTGGGAGAAATAAACTATTAAATCCTAGGTTTTCTTGTAACTCTTTTTGCTTTTACAGAGACAACGGCAACTTTACCAAACTCTCTTCTTAAGAAGGCTTCTAGGGCTTTTTCAGCAACACCTTTGCGAACTTCAACCGCTTCACCACCTAATATCAAATGGAAAAGCTCTATATCTTTTTTTTGCATTTCCTTACAAACTCTTTTTGCAAATTTTTCAGGGTTTTTGAGATCTTTGTTGCTAACAACTAATATCTCGTTTCTTTCTTTTCCTTCCATATCGCTCACTCCTTCTAAAAAAGTACCATCTAAAAAAATGCTGATACAATATAAAATTAACATAACTTTAGTTAATGCTCGGTTAAGTTCGTCAAAAATCCTTGTATTTAAGACAAAAATAGTTGCATATTTCAAACTATGATAAAAGTGCACAGCAGCAAAAAACCTGAAGATACTACAATAGTAGTTGCAATGTCTGGGGGAGTAGACAGCTCCGTTACGGCTGGTTTATTGCGTGAGGAAGGCTACAAAGTTGCCGGGGTCACGCTGAAACTCTTTGAGCATGAAAACGCTTACAAAGCGATAAAAGACGCCAAAGCTATCGCGGATTTACTGAAGATAGAACATCACGTGCTTAACTGCGAAGATTCTTTCAAAGAAAATGTAATAGACAACTTTATAAACACTTATCTAAAAGGTGAAACCCCTCTTCCCTGTGCACGCTGCAACAAAAAAATAAAATTTGGAGAGCTGTTAAATTTTGCCCGAGAATCGGGGGCGGATTGCATGGCTACAGGCCATTATGTGCAACGCATCATAAATGAAAACGGCAAGGCGGAAATACACCGTGCGGAAGATCATATAAGAGATCAAAGCTATTTTCTGTTCAATTTAACCCAAGAACAGATAGATTTTTCTTACTTCCCTATTGGCAATATCAGCAAAGCAGTTACTCGAGAACACGCAAAAAGACTGGGGTTAGGTTTGGAAATGGCAAGCAAGCCTGACAGTCAAGACATTTGCTTTATAACTGGCGGGGATTATGCCGCGTATTTAAAACAGAATTATCCTGACCTTATTAAGCCAGGCAAAATAATTCACACCGATGGCACAGTACTAGGAAAGCATAATGGCATAGTTAACTACACCATAGGACAACGCCGTGGCTTGGGCATTGGCGGAGGACACAACCAAAATAACAACCCGTTTTTTGTTGTAGATATAAATGTTGAAAAGAATGAGGTTATAGTTGGTGACTACGCCCTACTCGCTAGAAACAAGGTTTATATAAGAGAAACAAATTGGTTGGTAGAAATACCTGAAACTGGTCTTGCCGCAACTTTAAGGCTACGCTCATCGCAAAAACCACAAGTAGCGACTGTGTTTAAAGACCACGTTATATTGCAAGAACCTTCATTCGGAGTAGCGTCAGGACAAGCTTGCGTATGCTATCTAGGCGAACACCTTATAGGTGGCGGCTGGATATCTGGTTCTGAGATGGTGTAATTATATTTCGAAGATATTGGAGGCAAGTTTAACGCAGGTCTTTGCAGCTACTCGGGAATCTTCTCTGAATCTTTCTATAACGGCAGGAGACTGAGATTTCGCACCATCTTCTTCAGACGCTTTCCAAACCTTAGAAAATCTAGAGAAAAGCTCTTTCAAATCATCAGTACGCTCATTACCAATAAAAATGCCAATACTCACCTTTTCAATGGTGTTGTACAAATCAACAGAAAGCCTTGTCTCATCAGAAAAGTGTTTTAAAGAATTAGAGTCTTTATTAGATGAACGGTAACCGTCATCATCATAGCTATCTTTTGCTCGTTTACTATGAACAGCAAACATATCTTTAAGTGAAACCAATACAGCGTCTTTAGTAAGTGTTGACATCATAAATCTCCATTAAGAAGGCCCGTGCTTATTTAAAAAATAAACAAACCAAATACCTTTGTATGTATATAAATTTAATTGTTTTTAACATAAAACCTAAGTTTATTGCAAGCTTAAACTGAGATATTCTTGTTTGTTTTATTTAAACACTAAATTATTTTTATACATTTTCTCTGCAAGTACGGCACAAAGCTCTGCCGCTGTTCTAGATTTTTCATTCAGTGCTTCAATTTGCCCATCATCTTTTTTCAACTTAAGCGTTAATAATAATTTGTTTCCCTTTGCTTTACGCTCATTTAATTTCCAATCTTTAGCAGTCTTTGTAAAAAATTCTGCTATTCCTTGATTAGTATTTTTTTCAGTCTCTTGTGGTTTCCACATTTTAACTTTGCTTATAGCGTTTAACAAACTAATAGAAACAACAGTTTCTTGATAACCATTCTCTTCGTTATTATCTTTATAGTGTTTTTCAGATCTAGAGCTATGAATATTGAACATTTTATTCAAACTAGTTAAAACTTCAGCTTTATTGATCTCAAAAGTTTTCTTTTTCATAGAACTTGCCCTTATAAATAACACAGAAAAATAACCATAAAACACCTAAACCATTAAATTTAAAGGTATTTTTAAATAATAATTATAAATTAATTTGACAAACAACGTAAGATTACGTCTAATATCTAATATCAGTTTATTATAATCATTATTTTTTTTCAACAACTTTGTTAGTTAAAGGTACTGTTAAAATGGAAGAAAAAAACAATCCCGTGGATAAATTCTTTGAAAAATCAGATTTAACTTTAGCAAAGACTATAGATCTAGTAACAAAAGGCCTTGAAGGGGCAGACTTCGGTGAGTTTTATCAGGAAAGTTCTGACGAAGAACAGATTTTTAAAAACATGGAGCAATACGATAGGATTATTGTAGGAAACAACATTAAAGGCTTTGGTTTTCGTGCCGTCACTGGCAGCAAAAGTTCTTATTACTACTCCTGCATTTTTAACGAGGCATCTCTTAAATCCGCAATATATGAAACACAAGATCAAATTATATTCAAAAGTAAAAAATCCTTACGCCTAGAAAAAGAACAAGACGAAACTATAAATAATAAAGAGTTTTATCCGCAGAACACTTCTGTTGACGATATGACCCTAGATCAAAAAATATCAAAAATAGACGAAATAGAAGAATATGCTAAAAGTTTGGACAAAAACATTACCAACGTAAAAATTGCATTCACAAATAAGGTGCAAAACGTTCATATAATAACCGCTGACGGAAGAAGCCTAACAGATACCAGACCATCTTCTAAACTTACCGTAGAACTTTATCTTAAAGACGCAAAAAAAGGAAAAATGGAGATAGGTTCAGGCGTAAGATGGGGGAGAGCAAGTTGTAAAGATATATTTGAGGAAAGCTCTTATAAAAACACTGTAAACCAGGCTTTGCATATAGCTCAAGAACTGATGGTAGCAAACTATGTTCCTAATTCAGAAAACGATTTTGAAGTTGTCATGGCACCAGGATGGTCTGCCGTAATATTACACGAAGCCGTAGGACATGGCCTTGAAGGAGATCTCAATTACAAAAATGCTTCTGTCTATAGTGGCAAAATAGGAAAATTGGTAGCAGCCCCTGAAATAACAATAATAGATCAAGGAAATATGCCATCAACAAGAGGTAGCCTCCATTTTGATGATGAAGGTACACCTACACAAAAAAACATTCTTGTCGAAAACGGCATACTGAAATCCTATATGCATGATATAAAAAGTGCACGTCTAATGGGAGTTAACTCGACAGGAAATGGTCGCAGAGATACTTTTATGAGTGTCCCCTTTCCAAGAATGACAAACACATACATAGCAAACGGGTCTCACAACCCAGAGGATATTATAAAGTCCGTTAAGAACGGAATATATGTCTATGAAATGAGTAATGGAGAAGTCGATATCTCTTCCGGGGACTTTGTCATGAACACAACCCTCTGTTATCGAATTCGTAACGGAAAATTATGTGAGCCAATTAAAGGTGCCTCTGTAACTGGAAATGGTCCTGAAGTAATTAAAAACATTACTATGCTCGGAAACGACCTGCAAATAAACAATAACCGAGGAATCTGTTCCAAGTATAATCAGGACATTATGATAGGTTGCGGACAACCAACTATTTTGGTTAAAGGATTAACAATAGGCAGAATGAAATAAAAATTTCTTAGGGACATTAAAATGGATTATTCAAAAAAAGAGTTTCTCAAAACAACAAAACCTTTAGCAAAAAAAATAATGAATTATTGCATGAAAGAAGGTAAAACGTACGGAATAACAAACGCCTATCTGGAAATTTCAGTTAACAACGGCCGTACGAATTTTATAGAAAACGGAGAACTCTCAGGTTTTTCATCCGGTCTTTTGGCCGTAACTATTTTCAAGCTCTTTGCAGGCAAAAAAGTCGTTTCTTGCATAAAAAATTCTCTTGATTTTGAGGAAATAAAAGAATCCATAGATAAGAACATGAAGATTATACATCTGGCTCCCGAATTAGAAAATATAACATTCTTACCTCCTGAAAAAGTTTACAGAGGCAGAGGTGTTGATTTTCAACTCTACACTGACTTCTCGTATCCTCAAAGTGATCTTATAGATTATGCATGCCGTCTGGACAAAGAGCTTATATCCAATGATGGGATTAAAAGCGAAGTGTCCATAAAGAAAAAAGACTATCATACCATAGTTGCTTCTTCTAACGGCATATTCAGAACCGCACATGGCAAAGCTTATCACTCAGGGGTTTCAGTAACCGCAGAGGATGATAAAAGAAAAATGGAAAGCTATTACGACGGTGTAATTTCAGTTGATTTTAAAGACTTCCCCAATCCTGAATCATGGGCGAAAGAAATAGTAAAAGAAGCAAAAATGAAGCTAAAACCAATATTTCCTAAATCCGGAGAAACATCAATAGTTCTTAGTCCAGAAATAGCAGCAGATTTTTTTTCATCTGTTTTTGATGCAATAGACGGCACGGCGGTGTATGAAGGATCAACCTTCATGAAAGGGAAAATTGGAGAACAAGTCATGAACGAAGGCATTACAATAATTGATGACCCTCGTATAAAAAAATGTCTGGGATCACAATTCATGGATAATGCCGGAATTAAATCAGAGAAAATAGAATTTATAAAAAAAGGAATTCTTAAAAATTACAATATGGATTTGAAAGAAGCACGACAATTAGGGCTCGAACCTATAGGTAGAAACGAAGGAGGATACACAAACGTAAAAGTTATGCCTGGCAAAGTCTCTCCTGAAGAACTTATAAAAGACATAAAAAAAGGCATATATATCAAAGAATTATCTGACGGGATAATAGATGTAAATATTGGAACATACTCCTGCCCTGCTTCAGGGGTTATGATAGAAAAAGGAAAGATAACCACAAAAGCAGTGAACGGCTTCATCATGTCAGGGCAGCTTCAAGATATGTTTATGCGTGCAGTGTTGGCAAATGACACGCCAAAACATCCTAACTTGCGTGACAGCTTCTTAGCACCAACGACAAGAATTGATAAAATGATAGTATCTTCAAGAAGAAAGAAAGCTATTTCTTAGTTAAGCACTCAGATACGAAATCAAGACCGCGTTTAATCCCGAAATAGTCAATTCCGTGTCCAAGGTTGGGACGCATAATTGTTTCTATTTCAAAACCAGCATCTTCAAAGCCTTTTTCAATTTCGTTCAAATTAAACGGAGGAACGACATCATCGTCTTCACCGTGCATGGCAAGCACAGGCATTTTGACTATGCTAAGCCCTTTTAGACCATCCGCATCAACCAATAGCCCTGAATAAGAAACTATACCAGCACAAGCTTTTTTGCGGCGAGGCATTGTATAGTCAGCCATCATAGCTCCTTGAGAAAAACCAACTACTACCAAGTTTTTCTCTTCTATATTCCATTCTTTTAATTGCTCATCAATGTATTTATTTAATTTAGGAACAGCATCTTTAATACCCTCCATTGCTCTTGCATCTATTGAGCGTAAAGAGAACCATTGGTATCCCAGATCAAACTGCTCACAAATTTCTGGAGCGTTAGGAGAAACAAAAACAGTATCCGGCAAAGCTTCCTGCCAATCAGACCCTATTCCTATAAGATCATCTTTATTAGATCCATAACCATGCAAAAACATTACCATCGTTTTTGCATTACCTGATTTAGGTTTTATTATAGCACTCTCCATTTTTCATCTCTCCCTGATCTTTTATCAATTACAATTAACCCTAAATTATAAAAAATATCAATAGCATATAACAATTAACTAATTATTTACCCTAACAATATACTATGATTACATAAGAGTATTTATGTAGGACAAGTAGCATGACCTCTAAAGACAGCTCAGATAATAGTAATAATCAGAAAAGACGAGAATTTCTAAAGAAACACGGCTTTGAGTTATTTGATGGTAACAAGAGTAGTCATGAAGTATGGACAAATCCTAAATTTGAAGAACTGTCAAAAAAACACAATATAAAACTTCTTCGTGGTGAAGTACCTTGGTTGACAGTTTTACCTACAAACCTTACCCCTATTAAATGGCAAGAAATAAAAGAGCACGTAGAATGGTGCAGCGAGACAATTAAAAGCTTCAAAAATCAAATTAAAGATGAAGCCAATAATGCTAAATTGCTCAAAGAGATAAAAGAAAACGCCGCTACCATGAAAAAATGGAAGCACAGATCAAAAAGATCAAACAAACTTACTCAAAAATAATCTAATTATCTAGACTAAACATTGCCTATATGCTACTAAATTAGCTATGAAGATATTATTTATTACATCTACCAGATTAGGTGACGGCGTTATATCAACTGCCGCCTTGAATTATTTCGTTGATAAATATCCTGAATGTAAAATAACTGTTGCTTGCGGTTCTTTGGTAAAAGGTATTCATGAACAATTTTCAAATGTGGAAAAAGTTATAGTTCTTAAAAAAGAACCTTATAACAAACATTGGATAAAGCTTTGGCTAGAAGTTTATAAAATAAAATGGGATATAGTTGTAGATATCCGCAATAGTGCTGTGTCCCGTCTTATATTTGCAAAAAAGAAGTATATCTGGGGTAAGAACAATGTCAATAAACACAAGGTAGAACAAATAGCGGAATTTCTGGGAACATCAGAAAGGCTTTATCCTAAACTTGTTTTTAAACCTGAAGTTTTAGAAAAAGCAAAAAGATTTGTTAAAGATGGTGAAAGAGTTTTGGCAATAGGCCCTACCGCTAACTGGTATCCAAAAACGTGGCCTGCTGAAAATTTTATTGAGCTAATCAAAAAACTTGATGCCGAATATTCTTACGATAAAATTGCAATTATCACCGCACCCACTGAAGAAGAAGTCGGATATAAGGTCTTAAATTCTATACCTGAAAATAAACGCATAGATGTAATTGCAAAAGCATCTCCTGAATTAAGTGCGGCCATTATAAGCAGATGTTCCATATATATCGGCAATGACTCAGGTTTAATGCACTGTGCTGCAGCTACTGGTATCCCTACTCTGGGATTATTTGGTCCTACCAATTATAACAATTACGCACCTAGTGGAAAGCAAGCAGCTTATATTAGCACTCCTGAAGATTATAGAGATCTGCTTAAAACAATAACAGATTCGAAAAATTTGCCTTGTTTGATGGTAAGTTTAACAGTTGAGAGCGTTTTTCAAGCTGCCAAAAAACTTATAAAGTAAAAAAATAATTACCATCGTACGAAAACAAAATACCATCGTAGTAATTCATTTTACCCTTGTATGATAAGGTTATATAAAATTATCATTTTGTATATAAGTACCTTTTCTTTGACAAAACACTGATATAAGCTTTCATTATTAAATAAAATGTGAAAGGAAATGGCTATGCTTAATAATATTTCTTTAAAATGGAAAGGAATCCTCATTGTCCTATTTTGTCTATTAGGAATGGGTAGCTTGCAATATTTGTCTGCTATTCAAGCCCGCAGTGCGATGATTGAAGAAAAAAGAATAAAACTCGAAGAGATAGTAAAAACTTCTCTTGATATCATAGAACACGAAGCCACCTTGGCCGAAAAAGGTACTATTACGATCGATGAAGCAAAAGAAAGAGCAAAAGCCATTATTCGTAATATATTGTACAGCAAAAATAAAGACTACGTGTTCGTTTACGATTTTGACGGCACTTGCTTAGCGATGGGTGTAAAACCTGAGATGGAAGGCAAAAATCTTATGGGTGCCAAAGATTCTAATGGGGTTGCCTTTGTAGAAGAACTTATAAAAGCAGCCAAAGCTGATGGAGGATTCGTTAATTATATTTGGGAAAGAGATGGAAAAAATGTACCTAAATTATCATATGCCATGGGTTATAAGCCTTGGGGCTGGCTGATTGGTACAGGCGTATATATAGATGACGTAGACGAAGCTTTTTATAGAAATTTAAAAGAAGCCCTAATGAGCCTCTCAATAGTAATAATAATCGTGGGCGGCTTCACAACAATTGTAGTTAGAAGCATTATAAGCCCTATTCTTACGACATCAGAACAGATGACAAAAATTGCTAACAGGCAAGAAACTGTTATTACAGGAACTGATCGTCAAGATGAACTTGGAACTATGTCCAGAACCCTTCTCAATCTTAAAGAAAGTGTAGAAAAACAAAGTAAGCTTGAAGCTGAAATGGCACAGGCTGAGATTAAGAAGAGAGAAGAAAACAAGACAATGATGAACAACCTTGCCAATAATTTAGAAAAACAAGTCGGCACAATAGTTGTTAGTATTGAAAAAGCGATAGCAGATTTGCAAACTATGTCCACCACTTTGGCTTCGGCCTCTGAGGAAACAACAAGGCAAAGTAACTCAGTTGCTTCAGCCTCACAGCTTGCATCTGCAAACGTTCAAACAGTTGCGGCGGCATCAGAAGAACTTTCAGCCTCTATTAAAGAATTGGTTAGAAATATCTCTGATACTGCTGCAGCGACTAAAGTTTGTACAGAAACCGCAGAAATTTCTCAGAAATATCTTAAGGTTCTACAAGCTTCCGTTGATGAAATTGACGGCGTAATCCAGGCGATTAACGGGGTTGCTGCACAAACAAACCTTCTAGCTCTTAATGCCACAATCGAAGCAGCAAGAGCCGGAGACGCAGGTAAAGGTTTCGCTGTTGTGGCAAACGAAGTTAAAACTCTCGCCGGAGCTACAAATAAAATGACTGAGGAAATCGCTAAGAAGATTAACGATATTAAATCCAGCTCAGGTGATACTATAAGAAGTATGCAAGATATTATGAAGCAAATCGAATCCGTGGACGAACGTACGACCAGCATTTCATCAGCGGTTGAGCAACAAAATGCATCAACAGCTGAAATTAGCAGAAGTGCTCAAGAAGCGTCTTCATGTACTAACGAAGTATATAATAGTATTGGACAAGTTCAACTTGCAGCTAAGGATACAGCGTTATCTACAGAGCAGTTAAAACAAGCGTCCGATAGCCTTGTTAATCAGGCCTCTTCTCTTAAATCAGCTATAGGTGCATTTATAAAAGAGGTTCGCACTGCTTGATAAAAAAACTTGATATTAATTAAGAATGCGGGTGAGTAATATCACCCGCATTTTTTTAAAGTAAAATAATACCCAACACACAAAAGTATGCTAAAATTTCATCTTCTTATTAAACGAAGAGCGAAAGGAAATGGCTATGCTTAATAATATTTCTCTAAAATGGAAAGGAATCTTAATTATATTATTTTGTCTATTAGGAATGGGTACTCTTGAATATCTATCTGCCCTCCAAACAAAAGACACAATGCTTGAAGAGAAAAAAATTAAAATCCAAGAAATAGTAAAAACATCGCTTGATGTAGTAACACAAGCAGCCAACTTAGCTAAAACTGGTGCTATTACAGAAGATGAAGCGAAAGAAAGAGCAAAAGCTGCTATTCGCTCAATAGTGTACAATCAAAATAATGACTACGTATTCGTTTACGACTTTGACGGAACTTGTTTGGTTACTGGTGTGAAACCTGAGATGGAAGGTAAAAACATTCTTGGTGCAAAAGATTCAAACGGAATGCCCTTTGTTGCTCAAATCATAGAAGTGGCTAAAGGTGAAGGTGGTTTTGTCAATTATATGTGGGATAGAAAAGGTATAAATACTCCTAAAATATCCTACGCTATGGGTTACAAACCATGGAATTGGCTAATTGGTACAGGAATATATATAGATGACGTAGAAAATGCTTTCTATAGCAATTTAGAAAAAGCATTAATGAATTTAAGTATAGTAATCATCATCGTTGGTGGTTTCACTATAGTTGTAGTTAGAAGCATTATAAATCCTATTCTACTAACATCAGAGCAGATGAAAAAAATTACAAAAAAAGAAAATGTAGAGATTACAGGAACCGATCGTCAAGATGAGTTGGGTGCTATGTCCAGAACTCTACTAGAGATGAAAGATAGTATTGATAAGCAAAACAGAATGGAAGCTGAGCTATCATTAGTTGAATCTCGAAAAAGAGAAGAAAATAGAATAACAATGAACAATCTTGCCAATAGCTTGGAAAATCAAGTCGGCACAATTGTTGTTAGTATTGAAAAAGCGATAGCAGATTTACAAACTATGTCCACCACTTTAGCTTCAGCCTCTGAGGAAACAACAAGACAAAGTAACTCAGTTGCTTCAGCTTCACAACTAGCGTCTGCAAACGTTCAAACAGTCGCTGCTGCATCAGAAGAACTTTCAGCCTCTATTAAAGAACTTGTTAGAAATATCTCTGATACTGCTGCTGCAACCAAAGTTTGCACAGAAACCGCAAAAGTTTCTCAAAGTTATCTAAAGGTTTTACAAACTTCTGTTGATGAAATTGACGGCGTAATTCAGGCAATTAACGGAGTTGCTTCTCAAACAAATCTTCTAGCTCTTAATGCAACAATCGAAGCAGCAAGAGCTGGAGAAGCAGGTAAAGGTTTTGCGGTTGTAGCAAATGAGGTTAAAAACCTTGCAGGAGCTACAAATAAAATGACTGAGGAAATTGCTAAGAAGATTAACGATATCAAAACCAGTTCAAGCGATACTATAAAAAGTATGCAAGATATTATGAAACAAATTGCTGCTGTTGATGAACGTACAACCAGTATTTCAACAGCAGTTGAAGAGCAAAACGCATCAACACTTGAAATTAGCCGAAGTGCTCAAGAAGCGTCTTCATGTACTAACGAAGTTTTCAATAGTATAGGGCAAGTTCAAATCGCCTCTAAGGATACAGCTTTATCCACAGACCAATTAAAACAGGCCTCAGAGGATCTGGCGAGTCAGGCTTCTTACCTGAAAATGGCAATTGCAACCTTCATTAAGGAAGTTCGCACAACTTAGTAAACAATCTATACAGTGATTAGAAAGCGGGTGACCGCCCTCACCTGCTTTTTTTTGTAAAATAACCATGCATTTGTATAACGTTTTTTGTGTTTACACAAATGTATGCTATAAAACTTAGGTATTTAACAATAGCACGAAGATTGAAGGGAACATCTATGCTTAGCAATATCTCCATTAAATGGAAGGGAATTTTGATAGTTTTACTGTGTCTATTGGGAATCGGCACGCAAGAATATCTATCTATAAATAACGCCCGAGAAATAATGATAGAAGAAAAAAAAGTTAAGCTTAAAGAAGTTGTAAAATTTGCTATTGATAACGTTACTTACTTTGCAAATCTAGCTGAAAGACAACTCATAACTGAAGACGCCGCTAAAGAACAAGCCAAAGAAATGCTTCGCCACATAAGATACACCGATAATAATGACTATATATTTGTATATGATTTTAACGGCAACAATCTTGTTACTGGTACAAAAACAGAGTTGGAAGGTAAAAACCTTATAGATTTAAAAGATAAAAATGGCGTAGCCTTGATAGCAGAACTTATAAATGCTGCAAAGATAGATGGCGGGTTTGTGAATTATATCTGGGAAAGAAATGGAAAAGATACGCCTAAACTATCTTACTCCATGGGTTATAAACCTTGGAGCTGGATGATAGGCACTGGTGTATATATAGATGATATAGACCAAGCATTTTATAATAACCTTCAAAAAGCACTAATAAATTTAGGTATATTAATAATTATCATAGGAGGTTTTACAGCTCTTGTAGTCAGAAACATTATCAACCCTATTCTATTGACATCAGAACAGATGACAAAAATTTCCAATAAAGAAAAGACAGTAATCACAGGAACTGATCGTGAAGATGAGCTAGGAACCATGTCTAGAACTCTTCTCAATTTACAAGAAAGTATAGAAAAGCAAAGTAAGCTTGAAGCTGAAATGTCGATCACTGAACTACGTAAAAGAGAAGAGAATAAATCAGCTATGAATAACCTCGCAAACCTTTTGGATAAACAGGTTGGCAGTATAGTTACAATTATTGAACAAACAGCAGAAGATTTGCAAAATATATCTAATACATTAACATCTACATCTGAAAAAACATCTCATCAGAGTTATACGGTTGCTAAGGCTTCACAGCTTGCTTCTGCAAATGTTCAAACGGTTGCAGCAGCATCAGAAGAGCTTTCAGCCTCGATTCAGGATTTGGTTAAAAACATATCTGATACTGCCACTGCTACAAGAAAATGTACGAAATCAGCACAGATTTCACAAAACTACCTGAAAGTTTTACAAGTTTCAGTTGATGAAATTGATAGCGTAATACAATCTATCAACGGAGTTGCATCTCAAACAAATTTGCTAGCTCTTAATGCCACAATCGAGGCCGCAAGAGCCGGAGAAATGGGCAAGGGTTTTGCTGTTGTGGCAAACGAAGTTAAAACATTATCTAGTGCAACCAACAAAATGACAGAAGAAATAGCTAAAAAGATTAGTGACATTAAAATAAGCGCTAGCGATACTATAATAAGCATGCAAGATATTATGAAGCAGATTGAGTCTGTTGATGAACGCACAACCAGTATCTCTTCCGCAATTGAGGAGCAAAACGCTTCAACTGCAGAAATTAGCCGCAGTGCTCAAGAAGCATCTTCCTGCACCAGCGATGTTTATAACAGTATAGGAGAAGTGCAACTTGCCGCTAAGGATACAGCGTTATCTACAGAACAGTTGAAAAATGCCGCAGATAGCTTAAGTGAGCAATCAACTGCACTCCAAATGGCAATTGCAACCTTTATTAGTGAAGTTCGCACATCTTAAATTATTTTGAATATAAAAAAACAGGCGAGTAACCCTCGCCTGTTTTTTTTATCTGATCTTCTATTGCTCTCCATTATATTTGAAGTATTGAAGACCTTTATTATTCTTAATTTCTATTTCCTCCGGCAAAACCATTCTTCCTGTTTCGCGGTAGTACTGAGTTTTCTTATAATTTTGACGTGAATCTAACTCAACATCGTATTGCAGATATTTAACGCGTTCCCAGCCCTTTGAACGCATGCAACTTTCAAAATCATAATAATCAGTATGAGCAACAGTCATATCGCCCAATCTTCTAGGAGTATCGTAGTAATCTAAATCACCCGATTTTTTCAAAGCTTCATGATATTCATTATGAGTATCTGGCGGAGTAGTACCGCGTATAGCTTCCAACTTAACCAATTCTTCAATTTCAACTACGCAATGAGAAATATTCTCGTCAAGAATTTGCTGAGCCTTAGGACCTTTCATATAAAGTCCGGATTCACCATCAACTCTTTGCCAATATACTTGAGCAAGCGTAGGCTCTCTCAAACAACCAGTTAAGGCAAAAACAGTAGTTAAAAGGCTAATGTATTTGGTATATTTCATATAATTAAGTCTAACTCCCCTAATTCCAAAGATTAAACTATTTTTGTAATAAAAAAAACACTCTTTATATGTTTATTGCTTTTTTTCGCTCCACCAGGTTTCTTGAACAATTCCATAAGTCGGGGTAATTGAAGGCCTTTTTATATTAACGTCCCTTGCCACCAAATCTTTACCTAAATAATAGAGGGGTACAAAGTAATAACCTTGCATTATAACCCTATCCAAAGCCTTAGAGCTTGCCACCAGTGAAGGTCTATCATCAGAATGAGCTATGCTGGCAGCTATAGCATCAACAGCCTTGTTTCTGACGCCTGCATAGTTGCGGCTACCATTGTTATCAGCCGCTGCCGACCCCCAATAATTAACCTGCTCATTCCCCGGAGAAAGAGAATTTATCCACTGATAAACCACCATATCGTAATCAAAGCTTTCAAGCCTACCCACAAACTGGGCTGAATCCACTGATCTTGTATTAACTTCTATTCCTATTTGATCTAATGAACGCACAAAAGCCAAAACCACCTTTTCATCATTAGGGTCATTTACCAAAATTTCAAAGCTAAACCGCTTACCTGTTTTCTCATTAACCAGCTTTTGATCTTTATAAACCCAACCTGCATCTTTTAATAAAGCAACAGCTTCCCTTTTATTACTACGCAAATCATTTGTTGGAGCTTTCCAAGCGTCGCCGAATATTTCAGAAGGCAAAACATCTTTATAAGGCTCTAACATTTTTAACTCTTCAGGAGTCGGGGAACCTGTAGCTGCAAGCTCAGAGTTAGAAAACACGCTTTCAACCCTTTTAAATTCACCGAAAAAGAAGTTTTTGTTCACCCAATCAAAGTCGAACATCAAACCTAATGCTTTACGAACTTTTTTATCGGCAAATAACTCTCTACGGGTATTGAATATCATAGCTTTGAGCCATTCCGGGCGATGATGCTCTATTTCTTCTTTGACAACCTTACCTTCGGAAAGATTTTTAAAATCATAAGATTTATTCCACTTACTTATATCGTATTCCTGCCTTATATCGTAATCCCCTGCTTTGAATGATTGCAGAGAGATATTGTCATCACGATAATAGTTATAAATAATAGTATCGAAATTATATCTACCCTTGTTAACAGGGTGATCTTTCGCCCAATAATCCTCAACACGTTGATAAGAGATTTTTCTGCCCGGTTCTAATTCTTTAATCTTATAAGGCCCGCTGCATAAAGGGATTTCTAAAGTTGTTTTGGATATATCGTGATTTTGCCAGTAATGTTTAGGCAGCACCTCCATCATTGCCAATATAAGCACCGACTCTTTATCGTATCCTTCCCCGAATGTGAATTTAATGTCACGGTCTGAAATAATTTGAACATCTTTTACAAGCCCGTAAACCCTACGTCTAACGGGATGACCATGCTTGCGATACATTTCATAGCTGAATTTAACATCTTCGGTGGTCATTGGCTTGCCGTCATGGAATTGAGCTTTTTCATCTAAATGAAAAATAATCCAAGACCTATCATCAGCCACCTCTATGGACTTTGCAACCAAGCCGTAAAGGGTAAAAGGCTCATCCCACGCACGCTGCATTAATCTGTCATTAAGATACTGTAGTCCTTCAGCGGAATTACCAAACACAACCAATGAATTTATATTATCGAAGGAACCTGTCTTGGAAAGTTTTACTTCCCCTCTTTTAGGAGCATCAGGGTTGGCGTATCCTATATATTGGTAATCAGCGGGATAAAGCGGTTTACCATGCATAGCTATAGCATGAAGTTTTTCAGATGCCCCCGCAAATTCGGGATAGAACAATAAAATCGCTAAAAGGCAATACCTGAACAACTTCATAACTAGATAAGACCCTTATCCTCTAAAATTTTTAATAGAGATCTCTGCGGCCTTGCACCAATTTGTGAAACAACTTCACCCGCAACTACTGAGGCAATCTCTCCGCATTTTCTTAAATCCATACCTTTAATATAACCATAAAGGAATCCTGCAGCATAAGAATCCCCTGCTCCGGTCGTATCAACCACCTTACCCTTATTGGTTTGAGGTTCTATTTCAAGATATTCAGAATGACTAGCAATAACCGAACCTTTAGCTCCTCTAGTAATAACCAAGATATCGTAATGCGGCATTTTAGTAGGAATTTTATCAGTATTGTACAAAGCCTTTATTTCTTCTTCATTTGCAAAAAGAATATCGACATAATTTTCCACCAAATCCAAAAACTCTTCACGGTGTCTTTTAACGCAGAACGGATCAGAAAGAGAAAGGGCTATCTTTTTGCCTACTCTATGAGCAATCTCCGCCGTATATTTAAAAGCCTTTTTTGCTTCTTCCTTATCAAACAAATAACCCTCAAGATAAGTTATTGAAGCACTTTTTATTAGATCCTCATCAACATCCAAGGCGGTTATATAGCTACTCGCACCCAAATAGGTACACATAGTACGGTCAGCATCAGGCGTTACCATTACCATGCATCTTGAAGTCGAAACTTCCTTTTCTTTCAAAAGAGGTTTGGTTTTATAAACCGTACCGGCTGAACGCATTTCTTTAGTAAAGGTATCACCCAACTTATCATCAGAGATTTTACCAATATATCCGGTTTTAATATTCAACTGACTAAGTGAGAATATTGTATTAGCAACTGATCCTCCTGATATTTCCTTTTTAGGTTTTATTTGACCATATATTTTTTCAGCATCAGCCTCGGAAATAAGAGTCATAATGCCTTTTTCAATGTTATTTTCTTTAAGAAAATTTTCATCAACATTGGCGAAAACATCTACTATCGCGTTACCTATTCCAACTATATCCAGCTCTTCTTTGCTCATAATAAACCCTCTTTATAATTTAAAAATTTACCAAATAAAAATATATTAGATAGGCAGGTGCAAGACAACCTTTAATCCGCCTCTTTTACTGTCATCAAGAACAATCTCTCCGCCATGCCCGTTTATTATATCCTGAGCTATAGAAAGCCCTAATCCTATACCGCCAGTTTTTGTATTGCGGGATTTTTCCAATCTGTAGAAAGGTTTAAAAACATCCTCTCTGCGTTCTTTAGGAATACCGGGACCATTATCCTCAATAATAATTTCTAGAATATCTTTGTCTTTTTTAGAAAACTCAATCCATGTCTTACCCGCGTATTTACAAGAGTTGCCAATTATATTTCCAATAGCTCTTTCCATAGCCAACGGCCTTATATTAAGCATAAAATCTTTATTGAAATTATGCTCAAGTTCATGACCTTCTCTTTTAGACTTAGAGATAATTCTATCTAAAATATTTCTGATGCTAACGCTTTCTGTTTCCTCATCACCATCACCTCTGGCAAAAGCTAAGTATCCCTCAAGCATATTCTCCATTTCTTGAATATCTTGCAAAAAATGTTCTACATCAGGTAAATCTTTCATCATTGCTAATTGCAATTTCATGCGGGTAATTGGGGTTTTCAAATCATGTGAAACTCCGGCGAGCATGGCAGTACGCTGCTCTATCTGTTTCTTAATGCGACCTCTCATTTCAAGAAAAGCCCGTGATGCTTGCCTCACTTCGCTTGCACCTTCGACCTTGAAATTGTGAATATCTTGACCTTTCCCTAATTTTTCAGCTGCAACAGCTAATCTTCTTATAGGCCTCAGCTGATTTTTCATGAACAAAATTGCGACCGCCATTAGAAAAACCGAAGTACCTATAAGCCAAAGTATAAATATATGGGTTGCAGGGCTGGTAATGCGTTTGCGAGAACAACTATAAGTAATAACTTTATTGTTTTCTAAAAGAATATTTACTTCAAAAGATCCAGCATCAGGAAAGGTTATAATATTGAAGGGAGCCTTAAGTTTTTTATCCAATTTTTCGCGTAACTTTTCTTCTATACGCTTCCAAACAAAGCTTATAGGACGGTTTTTAGATTTATCTACTGTTTTATACTTATTAAATGAAATGGTTATCGCTAGATCATCTTTTGCTGCATTTATAATGTTCTGCAAGGCAACTTTATCATCACCCGCATGATTTATCTGCTCATTAATCCCATATATTTCACCGGAAATTGAAAAAGCTAGTTTATCTACCAAATTGTCCCAAGGACGTTCAAGAAATATATAACCAACTATAAGTTGCATCAACAAAACAGGCACAACGATAATGGCTAATGATCTGCCATATAATGTCTTTGGAAAAATTGCGTTTTTTATAGTTTTAAAAATTTGTTTCATCTAATCAACCCTCAAAACATATCCTCTGCCACGGATAGTCTGGATATATTTAGGCATTTTAGAATCTTCCTCAACCTTTTTCCGCAACCTTGTTACCTGCACGTCTATAGTTCGTTCAGACGCGTCAATACCGCATGAAATCGCCAATTCTTCACGACTTATTATTTCACCGTTTTTACTGAAAAGAGCTTTCAGCAGCGTGGATTCGACTTGTGTAAGAGGCAATCTGCTGCCGTCTTTATTAACAAGCTCACCCCTCTCGGTATCAAACTTAAATTCTCCGAGATAATAATTTTTGCTTTTACCCGCACTGTCACGTGGGATTGTTCTTTTTAAAATAGCATTAATTCTCAACAACAGCTCTTTAGGCTCAAAAGGCTTAGGCAGATAATCATCCGCCCCAGCTTCAAGACCTTTGATACGGTCGCCAATATCACCTAATGCCGTTAATAAAATAATTGGAGTTGCTAGTTTCTCGCTCTTCAAACTCTGAGTTAAAGAAACGCCGTCTTCACCAGGCATCATTACGTCCATGACTATTAAATCAAAGTCCAGATGCTTGAGTTTTTCCCTCGCATCTAAAGCGTTCTCTGCTGTAACAACAAGAAAACCGTTTTCTTCCAAAAACTTAAAAAGCAATAAACGTAGACGCTCATCATCATCAATGACGAGTATGTGATTACTACTTGCTAGTTTAGAAATATCTTCGATTTTCATAGTCACCTAAGTTTTTTTTGCCCGACAGCCATAAGCTATAAATATAATAATAAACTAGCTATAACTATAACAATAAAAAACAGGACTACCAATCTATAAGCTCCAGATAATACATTTTATCCGGAGCTTAAATAAATTAAGGGTTACTGGTGAGTTTTGAGAGCTTTTTGCACTTCAAAAACTTTGTTGTTTGTTTTTACCAAAGCTCTATAATATTCCATAACAAATACTCTTAGAGCAGCAGTAAACGAAGCCTCTGCACTTTTGAGATCATCAACAGCTCCACAAATATCATGCACTGTGCAACCTTCCATTACGGCGATTTCATTAAGAGCTACCCACATTTCAGGTTCTAGTCTCACGCTTGTGCGACGATCATGAATGCGAACATTCTTGCTCTGCAATGATCCATTAATTCTATAAGGCACGAAATCCTTATTAGCGAATTCTGTAGTAGCTGGTGTAGCCTTTTCTTCCATAGTGTTTAACTGCTCCATTAAAAAACTGGTGTTCATGTTAGTTCTCCTTGCAACTTTAAATTGTTCACAACCCAAAAGATACACAAGTTTGTGCAACTGTAAATAGTATTTTTATACCTTTTGTCAGAATACAATAATATCGTTTAGCAAATAAGCAGGACTACCGTTGTATAGTTTAAGCAATATTAGAAATATAATCAATATTATGCTAGATTTTCGGCCATGAGATTTGCAAAATTTAATTTTTTTTGGGGAAACCTAAATAATAGTCAAGAAACCGCACTTGTTAGCACAAAACAGTGCGATATGCCTGGGTGTGCGAATCGGGGAGAGTACAAAGCCCCAAAATCACGGTATAATTTGAAGGACTATTATTGGTTCTGCCTTAAGCACGTCCAAGAATATAATAGTAACTGGGACTACTTTAAAGGAATGTCAGCTGAAGAGATTGAAAACCACGTAGCACAGAACATTGTGGGGGATCGCCCGACTTGGCGTGCATCTGAAGCAGGCATTAATGCTGAAAACATAAAACAAAAGATATATAAAACGTTCCGAGAGAAAGACAACGTCTTTCAAAATTTCACTTTTACCGGAGAAAATTTAAGCGACAAAGACAACCCTGAAAGAGAATTTGATATTAACGCAATGCCTAATACCGCTATTGAGGCTTTGAAGGTAATGGATTTGTATCCACCTGTAGCATGGGAAGATATAAGATCCAGATATAAAAAACTAGCTAAACAACATCACCCTGACAAAAACAAAGGCTGTCAAAAAGCGGAAGAAAAATTAAAACAGATAAACCTCGCCTACTCCATACTTAAAATCAACCATCAAAAATATAAAGGTTAGTGCGTTCTCATCTTTTTCACGTAAAAGTGCAAACCGTATACAATCCAGTAATAAATAAAGAGCGAAATCGCGGAGGTTATTAGAAACGCCGTTCTTTCACATCGAGGAAAGATGCACACTATCATCTCAGAATTCTCAGTAAATATTTTCAGGAATAATACATAAATTTTTTGCGGAAAATAGGTGGAGACCACAAATGGAACTGTCCCCAATACTATGCTCATAAGCCAATGAATAGAAGCAATCAACAATGTATTGGTCATTCTGATACGCATAGGTTTCATAAACTTGTTTCCCCTTAAAATTCAAAGAGCTCTATTGTAAGATAGCTTAATAAATGGCAATATACAACAGAGTTATAGCTATTTGAATTTACGTTTAAGGACAAAAAATGTCAGAAAAAAATCGCATATATAAGCCAAAACAAATAAGCGGATTTCCGGAGCTTCTACCCGAATATCGTTATGTGGAACTTGAATGGCTGGATAAAATCCGCAAAACATTTGAAAGTTATGGTTTTTGTTCTATAGAAACCCCAGCGGTTGAAGAAGTTGATGCTATTCTCGCAAAGGGCGGCGATACCGAAAAAGAAATCTATACTTTAACTAGACTTCAGGAAGATGAAGATAGTGCAAAGGAAGCAAGGCTTGCCCTGCACTTTGACTTAACCGTTCCAATGGCTCGTTATGTTGCCCAACACTTTAATGACCTAGTGTTTCCTTTTAAAAGATACCAGATACAAAAAGTATGGCGTGGTGAGAGAGCACAAAAAGGCCGTGCTAGAGAATTTTATCAAGCTGACATAGACGTTATTAATATAGACGGCTTACCTTTACACTTTGATGCTGAAATGCCCTCAGTTATGTATGAAGTTTATCAGGCATTAAATATCCCTCCTGTAGAGATACATATAAGTAACCGTAAAATAATATGTGGTTATCTTGAAGGGTTAGGAATAAAAGATATAACTCCTGTTACACATATATTAGATAAGTTAGATAAGATTGGCGAAGATGGTGTAATTAAATCTTTAGTTGAAGAATGCAAGCTAACATCCGAATTAGCAACGAAAGCTATTCAACTTAGCCGTATAAAAACAGACAATATAGACTTTGTTGAAATGGTAAAATCCCAGAATGTTAAAAACGAAACACTGACGCAAGGTCTTGATGAATTATCTTTTGTTGTTAAAAACTTATCTCACTTACCTAAAGGTGCATTTAAAGCAGATCTATCGATAATACGTGGGTTAGACTATTACACAGGAACAGTGCTTGAAACAAAATTCAGAGATTTAGAATACTCTTCAATAGGCGGCGGCGGAAGATACGACAATCTAGCCGGAACATTCATAAACCAAAAACTTCCAGGTATAGGAATATCTATAGGTGTTACAAGAATTTTTACAAAATTAATGGAAGAAGGTCTTATAACTCCGGGCAGAAAATCCCCTGCTGATATTTTAATAGTTTTACCTGATGAAGCTCAGCGTGACGTGGTTAACGAAACAGCAAGAAAGCTAAGGAATCAAGGGTATAACGTTGAAACTTACCACAATGATACCAAGATAAAAAAACAACTAGCCTATGCGGAGAAAAAAGGGATACCTTATGTATGGTTCCCTCCTTTCTCGGAATGTCCAAGGCATGAAGTGAAAAATATGTTGACTGGAGAGCAAACAACTATAACTCCAGAAACCTTTAAGAAATAAAAACCATATACGGATAAGATTGGAGAAAACTTAAGATGAAAAATTCAAAAATTTATTTAGCGGCCACTTTGTTTTCTTTACTTACGTTTAACGCATCTACTGGTTATGCTGAAGAAACTAAACCATACCAATATGCAAACAACTATGCCGAATATAGCTTAACTTTACCTGAAGCTCCGCTTGCCAAAACACTTTGGGGGGACGTTGATAAAATTCCTTACCTTGATAACCCACCAAAAGCTGGTTTTGTGGGTGAATCCGCCACTTACATAACAACAGATCCTGAAACAGATGAAACTTTTGGCGTTGAAATAACTTTTTTAAAAGCTGATAAAGATTTTATAAACTCTCTTAATGAAGAAAAACTTATGGGCTTTATAGAAAGAGACCTTTCAGCCTATAAAAACATGGAAAATAAATCCAAAAAGTTTAAAGCTTCAGAAACAGACGGCACAAAACAAGGAAGTATAAGCGGAGTTATTATCAACACAGAAAACAAGCCAATATTCCGTGCCGAGCATTTTTTGACAGGCTCTGCTTCAATAATGGTTATAAAAGTTAGATACAATTTAGAAAATAAGAAAATGAATGAGTATTATAAAACTTTAGTAAGCAGTATCAAATATTTGCCTTTATAAATTTATCTACTTTCTCAATTATCGAATAAAAACCATTACGACGGTTCGGAGTTAAGTGTTCATCTAAACCTGTTGATATAAATATTTCTTTTATATCGATATTTTTAGCTTCACTTAAAGATTTACCATTGAAAGCTGAAATAACTATAGCAACTAGCCCCCTTACTATCCGGGCATCACTATCCGCTTTTAATTCTATACAACCATTATCATCTTTTTTGATGGTCAACCAAACTTTACTGACACAGCCCTTAACTTCGTTCTGTTCCGTTTTAAAATTATCGTCAGTTAAAGGAAGCTTCTTTCCCAAATCTATCAGATAGGCGTATTTATCTTCCCAATTATCAAATACCCCAAAATTTTCAACTATTTCTATAATATCCATAATCTCATGACTTCCATCATTTTTTTAACTTTGAACTGCACTAAAATAACAATAATATTGTTATTAAGAGTTGGCAATTCTCTATACCTGTTCTATTGTATGATTGTGGGAAACAAATGCCAATAAGTAAAAAGAAGGAAAAATTTTATAATGACTACTAAAGGCACAGGGGATTCATCTAAGACCAATACTCTTTACTGCTCTTTCTGCGGCAAAAGCCAGCATGAAGTAAGAAAGCTAATAGCAGGTCCTAACGTATTTATTTGTAACGAGTGCGTTGAACTTTGCATGGATATTATACAGGAAGAAGATAAAACTCAACTTGTTAAAGGTGGAACTGACGGCAGGAAAATCCCTACTCCTAAAGAAATTAAAAGAATTTTGGACGATTACGTGATCGGTCAGGATCGTGCGAAAAAGCACATGTCGGTTGCTGTTTACAACCACTACAAACGCATTGAAGAAAATCACAAAAAAGGTGATATTGAAATCGCGAAATCTAACGTTCTGCTTGTGGGTCCTACTGGTACTGGTAAAACCCTACTCGCTCAAACATTGGCAAGAATTATTGACGTTCCTTTTACAATTACTGATGCTACAACGCTTACAGAAGCAGGCTACGTTGGTGAAGACGTTGAAAACATCGTGCAAAAAGTATTGCAGAACTGTGACTATAACGTTGAGAAAACTCAGCACGGTATCGTTTATATCGATGAAGTTGATAAAATTGGTCGCAAATCCGACAATCCTTCAATCACTCGTGACGTTTCAGGCGAAGGCGTGCAACAAGCTCTCTTGAAGTTGATGGAAGGCACAATCGCTGCCGTTCCTCCTCAAGGCGGACGTAAACACCCTCAACAGGAATTCTTGCAAGTTGATACTACAAATATGTTGTTTATATGCGGCGGTGCTTTTTCTGGACTAGAAAAAATTATTTCTGCTCGCAGTGAGAAAACATCTATAGGTTTCGGTGCTAAAGTTAAAGCCGCCGATGATAGACGCGAAGGCGACATTTTAAAAGATGTTCAACCTGAAGATATGGTTAAATACGGCCTTATACCTGAATTTGTAGGACGTTTGCCAGTTATCGCTACTTTGACTGATCTAGACGAAGAAGCTTTGGTACAAATTTTGACAGAGCCTAAAAACGCTTTGGTAAAACAATATAAACGCCTATTCGAAATGGAAAACATAGAGCTTACATTTGAAAAAGACGCTTTGGTTGAGATAGCTAAAAAAGCTATCGAACGTAAAGTGGGTGCTCGTGGTTTACGTTCAATAGTTGAAATTATATTGAACGAAACTATGTTTGAAGCTCCTGGAACAGAAGGTTTGCTTGAGGTTGTTGTTACGGCTGAAACCGTGAAGGAAAACATTCCGCCTAAACTTATATTTGCTGATGAAAAATCAAAAGGCAAAGCTAAGGAAAAGCCCCTGAAGAAAAAGGGCAAAAAAGATGATGGCGTAGAAACAACAGAAAACGAAACTGAAAACGAAGCTGAAGTTTAAAAAAACTTAAAAATTATGTTTCGGAGACGGTTTGGGGTGCTTTGCAATGCAAAACCAAAGTCGTTCGTATCGCAATTTATATTCGGAAACAGCTAACGCATTAATCCCTTGCTGTGGCTTGCTTAAGGGCGAGATTTCTTGTGATGTCTGCATTATAGGTGCTGAAATCTCAGGCATCACTGCAGCTATGGAGCTTTCTCAAAGAGGCTTTAACGTTATTTTGATTGAAGCAAAAAAGATAATCCATTCGTCATTGGGACGAAATAGCGGAGAAGTAGCCCGAAGTTTTTCTCTCACCCCTAGCCTAATGGCAAAGCAATTCGGCCCGAATATCTCGGAGATCCTTTGTGCTATGAATATTGAAGGCAGCAATTTTATCTCATGGCTTATAAATAAAGACTCCATAAACTGCGATATGAAACTGGGGCAATTAACTACAACTATTCATGGGAAAACTCTTCCTTATCTGGATAAATACATAAATGAATGGGAAGAATTAGGCTGCGAAAACCTGCAAATTATAGACAGGGTTGAAATTAAAAATTTTATAAATAGCCGCAACTACGCAGGTGGAATTTATGACCCTCATAGCATTAACATTCACCCTCTCAACTATGCTTTGGGAGTTATAAAAGCGGCACAAGTGGCAGGTTGCAAAGTTTATGAGCAAACTGAAGCTCTATCAATTGAGCAAGGATATAAAATAAAGATAAACACCTCGGGTGGCGGAAAAATAATCGCTAAATTTGCCCTTCTCGCCGGAGATATAAGTTTAAATAACACCTATTTAGAATGCTTAAATAAATCAGCTCAAGTGAAAAACTTTACCTTGGCATCAGAACCTTTAGACGAGAACTTCATATCAGGCATATTTCCGCAAACCGATGTAACCGTTATAGACAGAGAAATTTTATCCTGTAGCCTATCAATCTTCCGCGACAAAAGGCTGTTGATTAATAATATAAACAATTCGTCAGATGAACTTAATTCCAAAATATCTAAAAACTTTCCTGAAACAAAGGGCAAAAAACTCGATTACTTCTGGACTAACAACCTATCTATCACATTCAACCGCTTGCCTAATATAGGAAAACTTGGTAATAATCTATTTTATGCCAACAGCTACGGAGAATATAATCTGGCAATAAAAACCTCTATGGGAAAGATTGTCGCAGAAGCAATAACAAAAACATCTGAAAGATTTGACTTTTTTAGTAAAATAAAACACACCTCTATGCCTCTGAGCGACTTTAATAAGAAAATTCTCTTCAATTTATATGATTTGTGGTTCAAAATAAGATAGTTTCTAAACAACGAAAAAAAGAAGGTTTCTAAAATGGCTTATGTAGTAACAGACAAATGTATCATGTGCAAATACACTGATTGTGTAGATGTCTGCCCGGTTGATTGTTTCTGTGAAGGTGAAAACACTCTAGTTATAAACCCTGATGAATGTATAGACTGCGGGGTTTGTGCTGCCGAATGTCCTATCAGTGCAATAGTAATGGACAGCGACCCTGAAGGTCAGGAATTTGCCGAAATGAACCGCCAATATTCTGATGGCAGATGGCCGGGCATTACCCGTAAAAAGCCAGCTATGCCCGAAGCTGAGAAGTATAAAAACGAAAAGAACAAAATAAACCTGCTAAGTGAGAAACCCGGCAAGGGAGATTAATTATTTCTTAACTAATAAACTATATTAATTAGTTATATATAGATTAAAACTAGCGGTTGAACTAATCATGAAACTATTTAGCAAACTTGATAAAACAAACATACTTACTCTTGGTATCTGCTCTATTTTGTTGATAAGTTGCATCCCCGTTGGTGATGAAGATATAAACACCGATTTATTTAAAAACAAAGAAGAGTTAATAATATCGAGTGAAAAATTAAGACAGGGTATGACCAAAGCCGAGGTTTTGAGCGAGCTTAAAATTCCAGTTGAGAAGTTTACACTTATGAATACTGAAGAATTACAAAGAAACGTATACGGCAACTCTTTAGTTCAAGGCACTCCCGAACAACTCGAAAGATTTAAAGAACTTCTTCTGCGCTACAAAGGCTACTACCTTCCTTACCGAGATCTTGAGAGTAAAGGATCGTTTGGTTTTGGAAAAATGAAGATAAATAAAAAAGGACATGATTTGAAATTGATTTTGATATTCGAAAATGGCCTTCTTCTTAAATCCTCAGTTGACGGATCTCAAGACGTCAACATGAATGAGGATAAATATATATGGAACACTATAATGGAAAAAGGCTCTTCGGCAGCATTTTAATCATTTTGACTACTTACCTATGTAGATTTCATCCATTTTACAGATATTCAAAAAAAGGGTAAAACCCTTGACAATCAAGCACTAAATTCGTAAATTTTATCTTGTCTTTGTTGCGAGTAACTTTGAAGATAGATCGGATGGATTATGAGTTTAACGCCTGAAGAACTGTCAGAAAAAATAAAAGAAGCTCGTGCAAAACAGGTGAAAAGACCTCTCAATGGTAGCTCCAGTAATGAAGATACCGGAATTGGTTCTCAAGCTTTAATGGCAGGTTTAGAAATTGTATCTGCTGTTTGTGTTGGTAGCTTTTTTGGCTATTGGGCGGATAAACTATTTGGTACTGCCCCCTTCGGCATGATTATCATGTTCTTTGCGGGTTTTGTTGCGGGCTTTATGAATGTGTATCGTTCGCAAATGGGTGTTGGTAAAAAATAAGGAATAGAAACTATTGCATAGTCCATTAGAGCAGTTTGTTATAAAGCCTCTCATACCTCTCGAAATAGCAGGTCTGGATCTGTCTTTCACTCAATCTGCCTTTTTTATGATTGCAGGACTTATAATTGCTTCAACCTTTATGACTGTTCTCTTTAAAAAAGCGACCATAGTTCCTAACCGTTGGCAAAATGTTCCAGAATTTTTCTATGAATTCATCTACGGAATGGTTTACGACCATGTAGGTGACAAAGCATCAAAATTCATGCCTTTTATTTTTACAGTGTTCATGACAGTGTTCATGGGCAATATGCTAGGTCTTTTACCTTACGCATTCACTTATACTAGCCATATAATAGTAACAGCAACTTTAGCCGCAATGGTGCTTACTATCATCACACTTATTGGCATTGTGCTGCACGGCTTTCATTTCTTCTCATTATTCTTGCCACACGGTATACCTTGGTTTGTAGCTCCACTTATTATAATGATTGAAGTCGTTTCATACCTATCCCGGATTATCAGCCTATCTGTGCGTTTATTTGCAAACATGGTCGCTGGTCATACCATGCTTAAAGTTTTTGCACTATTCAGCACTATGTTCGGAATAAGTATAGGTGTTTTTCCTATGCTTATAAATGTTGCATTTTATGGGCTTGAAACTTTAGTCGCTTTGATACAATCTTATGTGTTTACAATTCTTACCTGCATCTATTTGCGAGATGCAGTCAAACTTCACTAGACTAAAACGGTTTTAACTTTAAACAACAAGAAAAGGAAAGTAAAAAAAATGGATCCACAAACAGCAAAATTAGCTGCAGCAGTAATTTCACTGACTCCGCTTATTCCAGTATCATTGGCTTTGGGCTGGATATTTACAACCGCACTTAACGCCATGGCTCGTAACCCTTCGGTGGTTAACGATATCAAAGGCTCGACCTTGCTTTACTTCGCGTTCACTGAAGCAATCGGTCTATTTGCACTTGTTGTAACACTACTAATATTGTTCGTTGTTTAATGTTTGAATAAACTATGAGCGATAGTATTGGTTTTCCACAGTTAGATTTTGCTACTTATCCCAGCCAGGTATTCTGGCTGGTGATAACGTTTACTCTAATGTATTTCATGATGTCGAATGTTGTTCTGCCCCCTATTAAGGAGCTGATAGATAATCGTCACGCGAAAAGAAAAACTGATCTTGATAAAGCGGAAAAATGCAGTGATGAAACTCAAAAGATAAGAGAAGATTACGAAACAGCTTTAGAAAGTGCCCGTATAATGGCTGCTCAAACATTAATCTCTACTGAGAAGAAGATTAAAAAAGATAATGAGATTTCTCGGGAAGTTTTTACCTCACGTTTAGAAAATGAATTAAACGAAGCTGAAATAAGAATAAATGAAGTAAAAGAAAAAGCTTTAACATCAGTTGGTGATATGTCCGCTGAGATCGCAAAAGAAATGATTTACAGGGTTGCAAACATCAATATCAATCCTAAAGAAACTAAAAAAGTGGTGGATAATATAATGAACAAAGGAACAGATTAAAATGGATCCTAGTACCGCTACTGCCGCCGTTACAAATACAATCGCCACAACAACTGCTACTGCAGCTGTCGATACAACCTCAGCTACAGTTACTGAAGCAGTGGCTGAAACAGCTACTCATACATCTCTATTCTCTTTATCAGATGCAACAACATGGATACTTTTTTCATTCATAATATTTGCTTATATAATTTGGAGCAAAGCAGGAAAAACGATAGTAGAAAAAATTGACAGTAGAACTGCTCGTATCAAAAAAGAGCTAGAGGATGCTGAAAATTTAAGAAAAGAAGCTGAAAAAGTTTTAGAAGAATATAAATTGAAGCAATCTCAAATTATGCGTGAATCTGAAGATATAATTCAGAAAGCAAGAAACTATGCGGAATCTTTGAAACAGCAAGCTGAAGAAGAATCCAATCGTATAACCGCAGTAAGAGAACAAGCAATTAAAGAACGTATCAAAAGGGCGGAAAGTAACGCTATACAAGAAATCAACAATGAAACAGTTAGTCTAGCGACAAGAGCTGTTAAAAAGATTTTGGAAGAAACTATATCAAAAACTGATTCTACATTGATTGACGAAGCCATTAAACAACTACCCAAAGAGATATAATCACCATATTCTGTAAAAAAATATAAGAAAATACGCTGGACAATCGCGTATATTCCTTTAAACTCCCAAAATAAATCGTTTAAAATTACCATTATATTGAGAGATTATGACTAATAAATTGAAAGTGCCTGAAAAAAAGACTCCTAGTAAAAAGGCTACTACTAGCAAAAAAACAGTTACCAGCAAAAAAGAACCTACTGCAGCTACATCCAAAACGGATAAAGATGCCATTAAGCTATTGCAGGACTATATTCAAAAACTTCTTGAGGACAGCAAAGGCATCGATATATTAAATATCGACCTTAACGGTAAAACAGCTATTGCTGACTCAATGTTTATAGTTACAGGTACTTCCACCAGACACGTTTCTAGTATGGCTGAAAACCTGCAGGAAAAGCTTAAAGAAACCTTCGGCATATCTTGCTTATTAGAAGGTTTAGGAACAGCTGATTGGGTCATTGTTGACGCTTTTGACATCATTGTTCATATATTCCGCCCTGAAATTAGAGAAATCTACAACCTTGAAAAACTTTGGGGATCGGATTTTTCTACAGCGAATTACACCTTATACAAAAGATAAAACACGTTTATGAAAATAACTGTAATCGCCATAGGAAAACAAAAACAATCACCTTCTATGGATATGTGTAAAGAATACCTGAAACGCACGAAGTGGAAGGTATCTCTCAAAGAACTAGACTCCCCTAAAAACGCCACCAAAGACCGTGAAGCAGAGCTTATTTTAAAGGAATTGCCTCGCAATGCCTTCGTTATAGCCCTTGATGAACGTGGCGAGAGCTACGGAAGTCAAGAATTTACCCAAAAGATCTCCGAATGGCAAAATATTGCGGCAAATAACGAAATTTTCTTTCTTATAGGCGGTGCCGATGGATTTAATTTTAGTATTAGAGAAAGAGCGAATTTTTTGCTATCATTTGGAAAACAAACATGGCCCCATATGCTTGTTCGAGTAATGTTGCTCGAGCAATTATACAGGGCTCAACAAATATCTGAGGGTCATCCTTATCACAGGCAATAGTTAAGTAATGAAAAGAAAAGTTAGGATTATATTTGCAGTTTTCTCGTTGTTGATAACCTTCAGCGTCTTATTGCCTTTAATGTCTTCTGTATCGTATGCAGAAACAGCGGCGGAGCTTAAACAAAAACTTAATAAAAAAGAAGCCGAACATAAAAAGATTTCTCTTAAAGCACAAAACTTAGACAACGAAGTTAAGGGCTTAAAAAAAGATTTAGTTTCACTTTCAAAAAACCTTCAATTTCGTGAAGCAGATTTATTGCAAACAGAAGAAAATTTAAAAGAACTTCGTAAGAAGAAACAAGCCTATATTGAAAGCATCTACCAAGAACACCAATCTATGGGTGGCGTAGTTTCAGCGGCAAGAAAATATTCTCGCAACCCTATCCTTTCGTTATTTGCACAGAAAGATCCTGTAGATGCGGCCAGAAGCCTCTCTATTATTAAATCGGTTATCCCTACAATCAATCAAAAAGCGAATTTTTCAAGAACTCAATTGGTTGAACTTGAAGAAGTAGAAAAAAATATCGAAAAACAAATTTCTTCCCAAAGATTACAGCAGATCAAACTTGACGTGCAAAAACAAAAATTGGCTACCTTGGTTGAAAAAAGAAAAAATATGTATGAAGAAACTCAAGCCCAAAGTGATGAGTATAAAAAAGAAGTGGCTGATTTAAGAATACAGTCCAAAAATCTAGAAGAACTGGTTAAGAACATCGAAACCAAAACCCATAAAGCTCCTAAGGTTGTAACCTCATCTGAAGATGATAATGGAATGTTTATGCCAGTTGAAGGTGCTGTCCGCACTAAATTCGGAGAGAAAGATGATATGGGTGCCGAAAGCCAAGGCCTGACCTTTATTACCCTCTCAGGTGCACGAGTTGTCACCCCGCTTTCAGGCATAGTTAAATTTGCAGGCTCATTCCAAAACTATAAGAGCCTGCTGATTATTGAACACCCTAAAGGCTATCATAGCCTTATATCAGGGTTGGATCGCATAGACACTATTGTCGGAGCAAATCTAGCAGCGGGTGAGCCTGTAGGTATCACTAGCGAGCGTCTAGACTCTCCTCGCGTATATTACGAATTAAGAAAAGGCGGCAAGCCTGTTAATCCACAAAAAATTCTTGCAGCACAAGGAAAGAGCTAAATGAAACTTATAAATAATAATAAAACATCTATAAAAACTTTAATAATCGCAGCAACAGTTATCTGTGTAACGACTGCATCAACCGTAGTTTTTGCTGAAGACGATAAAGAAAAAGCCGTGAAGCAAAACAGTGTTTCTGACACCTATAAAGCTCTTAACCTTTTCGGTGATATTTTTGAAAGAACTCGTGCGAATTACGTTGAGGAAGTTGAAGATAAAAAGCTTATCGAATACGCTCTAAACGGTATGCTTTCAAGTCTAGATCCTCACTCTGGCTACATGAATTCTGAAGAAGCTGAAAGTATGAACATCCAAAACAAAGGTGAATTCGGTGGTCTTGGCATAGAAGTAACAATGGATAGCGGCGTTGTTAAAGTAGTATCCCCTATTGATGACACCCCTGCGGCTAAAGCCGGTGTACAATCAGGTGACCTTATAGTTGAAATAGACAATGCTCAAGTAATGGGTATGACACTTACTGAAGCTGTTGATAAGATGCGCGGCAAAGTCGGTTCTGAAATCTTGTTGACCGTTATACGCAAAGGTGCAAAAGAACCTCTTAAATTCAAAATAGTAAGAGACACCATTAAAATCCAATCAGTTAAAAGTCAACTGTTTAGCAAAAATGTTGGCTATATAAGGGTTACCGCATTTAACGAACAAACCTACCCTGGTTTAAGAAAAGCTTTCAAAGACATCCAAAAAGAAGCTGGTGATAAACTGGTAGGCTACGTACTTGACCTTCGCAACAACCCAGGTGGCTTGCTAGAGCAAGCAATAGCAGTATCTGACGCTTTTCTTGAAAAAGGAGAAATTGTTTCAACTCGCGGAAGAAATGAAGGCGACACAAGAAGAGACACCGCAACTCCGGGAGATTTAAGCAACGGTATGCCAGTAGTTGTAATCATCAATGACGGTTCAGCTTCAGCTTCTGAAATTGTTGCAGGTGCTTTGCAAGACCACAAACGTGCAATAATAATCGGAACAAAATCTTTCGGCAAAGGTTCAGTGCAAACTCTGTTCAACGTTCCTGACGGCGGAATGATAAGACTAACTACCGCTCGTTATTACACTCCTTCAGGTCGTTCTATCCAAGCTAAAGGTATTGAACCTGACATCAAAGTTGAACGTGCAAAACTAGTGGAAGAAACTCAAGTCTTCAACGATGTTCATGAAGCTGATTTAAAAGGTGCTTTAGCTAACCCTGATGATGAACAACAAGTCCCTGCCGCACAACTGGAAGACTATAAGAAGAATAATCCAGTTAAAAAAGACGGTGATAAGTCAAAATCGAGTGAAGCTGATAAAAAAGAAAAAGAAGCAGCTGAAAAAGTTAAAAATGACTACCAATTGTTAAGGGCAGTTGATCTTGTTCAAAGCATATCTTTGTACAAATCAGGCATTACTAAACAACCTTCTAAAGCAGCAGGTAAGCCTGAAGCTAAGGATGAAAAAGAAAAAAGCGGGAAATAAATGAAAAAAATTAAAGCTATTATAGCCAAATTTTGGGCGAAAATATTTTCAGACGGATATTTATCAAAATATCAAAAGGTTTCCCTGATCGTGGCTGTAATAGCTTATTTAGCTATTGTTCTCTCTATTATTTTCTGGGTATCAACAAATTCAACCAGCACTATAAAAAACTGGTACAGCAAAATACCTTCTGTTTCCACAATTGTTGACACTCAAATATTCTCAAATAACGATGCTAGCAAACCTGCTGATAACTACACATCATCGGGCAAGCACATCTCTATTATCATAGCTGATTTAGGAATGTCTCAAGCTATAACTGAAAAAGCGATAAATGAACTCCCTAAAGAATTCGTTTTGGCTTTTTCTCCTTACTCTTCCAATTTAGAAGAAACTATGAAGAAATCCTTACAAAAAGAGCATGAAAACTTGATATTAATGCCTATGGAATCCACTAAATATCCAGATAAAGATTCAGGCCCTAAATTACTTTCATCAAGATTAAGCCTAACTGAAAATACCGCTAATATGAACTGGGTGCTTGAAAAAGGTAAACAATCTATAGGTGTGATGAACTTCTTGGGTTCCGCATTCTTAGGTGATAAAAAACACGTCGGAACATTGTTTGACACATTAAAGGAAAGAAACATTCTTTTTGTAGAAAACTTAACAACTGAAAGCTCTCAAGCACAGGAATCTGCGTCCGAAAAAGGCATAAAATATTTTAAAATAGATAAAAAAATTAAAGGCGATATCGCAAAAGAGAAGTTTATGAATCAACTCCATGAGCTTGAAAAAATAGCAAAAATTAAAGGCTACGCTATCGGAGTTATAGAACCTTACCCTTTAGCTATCGATTTAGTCAGAGATTGGTCACTAAAATTAAATCGCAAAGGATTTATACTTGCCTCTTTATCAACATTGTGGAAAAATGTCTCCCAACATGACTGATAAAGAAAACGATTCAAACTATTACCAAAAGCAATTCGATCAGGCTTACCGTCCTGCTGTCGGTATAGCTCTATTTAACTCTGAAAATAAAATTTTGGTTGCAGAAAGAGTAGACAGCCACGGTGCTTGGCAATTACCTCAAGGTGGGATAGATGAAGGAGAAGATCCTGAAACCGCCCTCTTCCGCGAAATGAAGGAAGAAATCGGTACAGATAAAGCTGAAATAATAGCTGTTATGGATGAATGGCTTTATTACGACTTCCCTCCTCATATATTGAAAAAGTTTGAAAATCAATATCGCGGGCAAAGACAAATGTGGTTTGCTCTACGCTTTACTGGTAAAGATAGCGACATAAATCTCAACACCCATGAGACTCCGGAATTTAGAAACTGGAAATGGATAGAGATAGATAAAATCCTAGAATATGTAGTGCATTTCAAACGCGAAAGCTATGAGAGAATCGTCAAAGAATTCTCTAAAAATCTGGGAATATAAAACTTTTATTTATTGATTAAAATAACTTCATCTTCCTTAACGTAACCCAAAACATCGCGGGACCTTTCGTCAAGAACGTCTAAGTCAAGACTATCTGGTCTTAAACGCTTAACTCTGTTTTCCAACCCTACTCTTTCCTGTTTTAAATCATCATATTCTTTTTTAGATTCGTTAAGAGTTGCATCTATTTTTTTCATCGAAAAATAGCCCATTTCGCCATAAACCAGATGATATGCAAAATAAAGGCAAATGGTAAAGCTAAAGATTCCCCAAAATACATGGGATATCTGTAGGTGGTTTCTTTTGTTGTATTTTTCTCTCATGGTTTATATAGAATCATATTATTCTTTGACCGTCAATTTCAAAATATGCTAAACTCCAGCACATTATTAAAAATTAGAGGAAATTATGAAACAAACTATAGTAACCGTTAACAATGTAAAAATTGGGAACCAACTCCCTTTTACTCTTATAGCCGGCCCTTGTGCTCTTGAGAGCAAAGATCATGCTTTTTATATGGCAAAGGCTTTAAAAGAAATTACAGATGAACTTGGAATACCTTTTATTTATAAAACCTCTTTCGATAAAGCTAATAGAACCTCTATAAACGCTAAACGCGGTATGGGATTAGAAAAAGCTTTAGAGATATTTAAGGCTTTAAAAGAAGAATTCGGTATGCCTGTGGTGACTGATGTCCATACAGCTGAACAATGTGCTGAAGTGGCTACAGCCGTTGATATGCTGCAAATTCCGGCATTCCTATGCCGTCAGACTGATCTGCTTATAGCAGCAGCTAAAACAGGCAAAGCTATCAACGTTAAAAAAGGTCAATTTCTTGCCCCTTGGGACATGAAAAACGTTGCTCAAAAAATTTCCGATAGCGGAAACAATAATATTCTTCTATGCGAACGCGGTGCAAGCTTCGGTTATAACACCCTAGTAAGTGATATGCGTGCCCTGCCTATTATGGCTGAAACAGGTTACCCTGTTGTGTTTGATGCAACCCACTCGGTGCAACAACCAGGCGGAGCAGGCACAAGCACAGGTGGTGACAGGACTATGGTTCCTTATCTTTCCCGTGCTGCTATAGCAACCGGAGTTGCAGCAGTGTTCATAGAAACTCACCAAGATCCTGATAGCGCTCCTTCCGATGGCCCTAATATGGTTAAATTGGAAGATATGAAAGGATTGTTAAAACAATTAATTGCTATTGATAAAATCATCAAAGCACAGTAAAAACATAGACTAACTGTTAATAAAAAAAGAACCAATGAAAGGAAAATATAAATGACAGCTATAGTAGACGTTATAGGACGCGAAATTCTTGACAGCCGTGGTAACCCGACTGTTGAAGTTGACGTAGTACTTGAAAGCGGCGTTATAGGCCGTGCAGCAGTTCCATCAGGAGCTTCTACAGGTGCTCACGAAGCAGTTGAAAAACGCGACGGAGACAAAAAACGTTTTCATGGTAAAGGCGTTCAACAAGCGGTTGACGCAGTTAACAATGAGATATTCGAAACTATTTCAGGTATCAGTGCAACTGAACAAACTCTTATCGACCAAATGTTGATCGAACTAGACGGAACTGAAAACAAATCTCGCCTTGGTGCAAACGCTATTTTGGGCGTTAGCTTGGCTACAGCACACGCTGCTGCTGCTTATTACGGTATGCCTTTATATCGTTATGTTGGCGGAACATTCGCACATTTACTACCTACTCCAATGATGAACATCATCAATGGTGGTTCTCATGCTGACAACACTATCGATTTCCAAGAGTTCATGATTATGCCTGTTGGTGCTGAAAACGCTTTTGACAGTATTCGTATGGGTTCTGAAATTTTCCACAACTTGAAAAAAATTCTTTCAGACAAAGGTTTGAATACAGCAGTTGGTGATGAAGGCGGCTTTGCTCCAAACATCAATACTCCTGAAGAAGCTTTGGCAACAATCGAAGAAGCTATCAAAAAGTCAGGTTACCACGCAGGTGAAGATGTGATGATTGCTTTGGACGTTGCTTCAACTGAATTCTATAAAAACGGTAAATACGTTCTTGAAGGCGAAGGCAAAACATTGTCTAGCGATCAAATGATCTCTAAATACGAAAATCTAATCTCTAAATTCCCTATCGCGTCTATCGAAGACGGTCTTGCTGAAGATGATTGGGAAGGTTGGGTAGAATTGACTAAGAGACTTGGCGATAAAATACAGTTAGTTGGTGACGATTTGTTCGTTACTAACCCTAAACGCCTTGCAACAGGTATTGCTATGGGTGCTGCTAATGCTATCTTAGTTAAAGTTAACCAAATCGGTACATTGACAGAAACTCTACAAACTGTGGAAATGGCTCAAAAAGCTGGCTACGGCGTAGTATTCTCTCACCGTTCTGGTGAAACTGAAGATTGCACTTTGGCTGATCTAGCTGTTGCTACAAACGCTGGTCAAATTAAGACTGGTTCACTTTCTCGTTCAGACAGGGTTGCTAAATACAACCAACTAATCCGTATCGAAGAAGAGTTAGGACCATGTGGTGCATTCGCTGGCAGAAGCTCTTTGAAAAATCTGAGCTCTGGTTGCTGCAGTTCTAAGGGCGGCAAAAAAGGCAAATGTTGTTGCAGTGAAGCTGCTTAATTAGCGATTATAAACTAAAAAACAAAACCCCGCTCTTAAAGGCGGGGTTTTTGTTTGATTAAAATTTTATACCTTCATGCTGCAACAGCTTCTTTTTAATATCTAAGCCGCCACTGTAACCGCCTATATCACCATTACTGCTGATAACTCGGTGGCAAGGTATAATCACAGGTATCTTGTTCGCACCACAGGCGTTAGCCACTGCACGCACCGCCAAGGGCCTGCGGATTTTAATCGCAATATCTTTATAGCTTGCAGTTTTACCTACAGGGATTTTCAGTAGAGCTTTCCAAACTTGTTTCTGAAATTCAGTACCTTCTAAATGCAAAGAAATATTTAGCTTGTTTTCGGGAGATTCAATAAAATCTAAAAACTCCCTAGCCCATTTACTATTTTTAATTGACGCTTCTTTTAATTCAGCTTTTGAAAACATAGCTTCTAATGACTTTATATTTTTATCAAAAAGAATAGCACAAACACCATCATCAGTTTCCGCGACGGTTATTTCACCTAAAAAACATTTAATAAATACATAATTTACATTCATAAATTAAAAGTTCACAAAGTAGCAATCTTTTTCTATCTTATTAATCTCTTTGTATCCTAATTGCTCAATAATGGATTTAACTTCATTGTAGTTTTCATCCCAAGCTTCTATTTGGATAAAACATTTATTGTTTTTAAAAAAGTTCTGAGCTCCGTTGAGAACGCTTTTTTCATGGCCTTCAACATCTATTTTAACGGCTACATATTTATCTTTATAAATAAACATTGTATCTAAACTTGAAGTTGGCATTTTAACAATCATATTGCCTGAATTGGAATTTCCTTCAACAACCTTTGAATTACCAGTTTTAGAACCAGAGCTCATTTCAAATTGCACTTCACCAACCTTATCTGAAAGAGCAACCTTATGAGGAGTGATTATATCGAAAAACTTATTCAAATATATATTACTGGATAATTGATAGAAATTTCTAATATCCGGCTCAAAAGAATGAACTTCTGTAATGCATCCAGACCTTGCCACGTTGATACTGTAAAGACCGAAGTTAGCACCTATATCTAAAAACACATCATATTTACGCTGTGCAATTTGATTTAAGAAAAACTTTGTTTGAGGAAGTTCAAAAGCACCATGTAGACTTATTTCTCTATCCACATAGTTATTGAAGTTTAGAAGAAATATAGAGCCAAAATACTTCTTTAATCTGTATCCACCACGCCATACGCAACGAGCCAGAGTTTTAAGCAAAGAAGGATAAACTCTTTTAACAATAGGTATGGACTTCATTGTCCTTGAGAAGTAATAGTGAATCAAATTTTTAAATTCTAACTTAGCATTGCTCATTATTTTTTATCCTTTTTAACAATAATACTATTACCTTCAACTTCGCCGTAAACTACATCTAACATATATTGAGCTACTTTTTTATTACTGAATAATTCGTAATAACGATTATAACCCTTCTCAGCTATTGTACGACGTTTTTTATCATCTCTCTTTAGATCAGCTAGTTTTTCCATCAATTCAGCCTCTGTGCTGTAGAATACCAATTCATCTTCTTCAAACACATCACCAAATCCGCTAGCTCTATCAACAAAAGTTGCTATACCATTTCCAATAAAATGTGCCATACGGTTTGAGGCATAGAGATAAACATCATTAACAACATTAATGCTTAACCCCATACTGCAATTACTCAAAGCGTCCTGATAATCAGGGCCTAGCACTCTTTTTCCGCCCTTAACACCATGGTTAGATATACGCAAATCAGGGATAGCTTTTGATATATTATCGTACAAATCATTCATTGCCTGCCAATTACCGCAATGATGTCTTATGCTGTTAGGATCATTAGCCGCAAGCATTACGTCGAAAGGTAAATTGTTTTTCTCAAAATTCTTTTCTCTGGTAATAGCAATATCCATAGGGTTAGGCATAAAGTATGCAGGATGTTTTGCATCTGATATTCTTTTCAAGCAAGTGTCGTCAGCTAAAGTAATGAAAGTCGCATCAACAACATCTTTTTTTGCAATCAATCTTCTTTCATTATCACCACTGTAATTAGGATCTTTGGATAGATAATGACTATCATCAACCAATAAATCAACATTCCATTGGATAACTTTTATTTCAGGCACAGCTTCTTTTATAGCTAATATTGTTTGAGGCTTAATAACATCGGCGTGCCCAAATACCAAAACATCAGGTCTTGTATTTTTACAAATATCCAGCAACAATTTATTGGTAGAACCAACGCCTAGCTTGCGACTCCCAAATAAACCAAGCCATCTGGAAAAATCCCTGTCAGAAAAGTTAATTACGTCATGCCCCGCAAGCGTAAAACCATTTGAGATCATTTTGCCTGAAGAGTGCAAATAATCCCTTACCGGTTTAAATCCAAAATTAGTGACGTGGATTATACGTTTTGGCTTCATTACCATTTCCTATTTAACAAGGCTTTTGTTTATATACACTCGGTTACGGCATTCACCTTTTGAGCGATACGCTTTATCTTCCTCGAAACCTGCAGCAAACAAAGGCTTTTCAATCAACTCTGCAACGTTCTCAAGATTTTTACCTTCAACCTCAATTATCACTGTTTTCACTTTTGGCAAAATCGCTTTAGCACCTTCAATAATAAAAGGCTCAATACCATCAACATCTAATTTTATATGGTCAGGCGTAGGCTGATTGAATATTTTACAAAAATCTTCAGCTGTCATGGCAGGAACGGTTTGAGAAAATACTGACTGGTATTCTCTAAACTGGTTTTTACTCTCACCTATAGTATTGCCTGCATGGCCTGTTTCCAAACTACTCATCTCCAAAGATGCAATCTCAGTCTTATTACCCAAAGCAACGCACAAAGGAGAAACTGTTTTATCCATTTTGTTAAGTGCCAAATGTTCAATAAGCAATCCGTAATTCAAAGCACTTGGCTCAAACGCCATAACCTTTACTTGCGGATTAAGAGCGGCATACATTGCGTACATACCAATATTTGCACCTATATCCCACAGCACATCGCCCGATTTAACGAAGTTATCAATCCATTCCAATGTTTCAGGCTCATCTTTACCGAAACGCTCGACAGCACTAGCCATACCAGAGCCACGTAATGCATAGAATTTCAAATCACCCTTAGGAGTTTTTATAGTTTTCGCACCCTGTTGTGAAATATATTCTGATATTCTCGCCAACGTTTTTACCTTTTGACGCTCATTAATAGGCAATGTGGCTAAATTTATAAAACCTTTTATTACTGCCGCAACTCTTCTACTCATAATAACTCCTTTTAAGCACGTTTAGCGGTTTTAAGATCCCCGCCATTGTAATGCGGATATCGAACATTAAGCTCAATTGTTCCGCCCTGTTTTGTTTTAAATTTATGTTTTACCTTTCTGTCATTACGCATATCGTCAACGCCCGAGACGTGGACTATTCCTATAGGTTCATTAGGTATGAAAGGCTCGACAAACTGTTTTGTTTCTTCGTCATATATAAACTCAACATCGCAATGCCAATGCGAGTAAGAAGGTAATATTTCCGCTTTAAATTTTTCGATATAAACTAAAACGCCAAGCGTCATTTGTTCTGCGGTAAATATCTTTCCTTTAGTCATACCTATTTTTACAAGCTCTTGCCAACGTTTCCAATGCGGAGCCTTTGCATTCATTGCAAAGCAACCTGCAGACATTACATCACGAACTAGCAATTCTTTTGCAATTTTAAATCCGAAAGGCTTCCTAGCATTACTAAAATAGAAGTTTTTAACTTTCAAAGGAAAATGCCATAGCCAGTTCATGCGGATTTTAATTTCACGATGTCTGTTGCATTCATTAGTGATTATTAAAGTATCCGGTTTCTGCAATGCTCCATCAATAAAATATTGCAGGCCTTTCCAATTTTGCACCCAAGTATCAGAATCCATCCAGACATAAGCATCATAATTCGGAAACATATCAGGAATAAACGGACGGCATACACATGACTTTAGGTATTCTTTGCCTTTAATTCGCCTTTCAGGTAATTTGCATGGCCAATCAGGTGTGAAAACCTTTACCGACAATTCTGCCAATTCTTTTCTTTGTGCATCATTCAAACCTGCGTCTATAACGCATAAATCAACATCTTTGCTTTGAGGGAAGTGTTTTATTGATTCAACCCACTCACGCAATAAAGGATAATAGTTAGCATCAGAGCCTGAAACTAAAGCTACTTTGTTTGACATCTTACTTAACCTTTCTTTCTTAATAGAGCCGCTTTAATAAATGAAGCAAAAAGCGGATGTGGCTCGAAAGGACGAGATTTCAATTCTGGATGGAACTGCACACCTATAAACCAAGGGTGATTTTTAACTTCAACTGTCTCAGGCAATCTGCCATCAGGGGACATTCCGCTAAACAACAATCCTAAATCTTCCAACTGTTTTTGATAATTGGTATTAACCTCATAACGATGACGGTGACGCTCGGAAATTGTGTCACTTCCATAAATTTCTCTAATCTTAGAACCCTTAGCAAGCCTTGCTTCATAAGCCCCCAGACGCATTGTGCCGCCCATATCATCGTTAGCAGTGCGTTGCTCAACTTCACTGCCTTTACACCACTCGGTCATCATGCCAACCACTGGATGTTCGCACTCACCAAACTCCGTAGAACCTGCACCCTTTAACCCCGCTACATTGCGGGCATATTCAATAACCGCCATTTGCAACCCCAAACATATACCAAAATATGGGATTTTATTTTCACGTGCAAACTGCACCGCTTTAATTTTCCCCTCAATTCCTCTTGAGCCAAAACCTCCTGGAACTAGAATTCCGTCTACAGATTCAAGCTCCGCAGCACAATCTGCTGCCTGCTCAAATTTTTCAGACTCAATCCATTTAATATTGACCTTAACCGAGTTTGCAAAGCCGCCATGCGTCAAAGCTTCAGAGAGAGATTTATAACAATCCAACATCTCAGTATATTTACCAACAACACCTATAGTTACATTGCCTTCAGGGTTATTAATATGATGCATAACATCATACCAACGTTTTAAATCCGGCTCTTTGGATTCAAGCTTGAAATACTTTAACACTTCTCTATCCAAGCCTTCGTTATGATAGCTGATAGGAACTTGGTAAATAGTTGAAGCATCAAGTGCGGGAATAACGCATTCTTTTCTTATGTTGCAGAATAATGCAATTTTTTTGAGATCATCTTCAGGGATCTCCCTGTCAGCTCTTATCATCAATATATTCGGCTGAATACCAACTGATAACAACTCTTTTACCGAGTGCTGAGTAGGTTTGGTTTTAAGCTCTCCTGCCGCTTTAATATAAGGCATCAAAGTAATGTGGATATAAAGAGCATTTTCATGACCTATGTCGTTACCGAACTGGCGAATAGCTTCCAAGAAAGGCAGGCTTTCAATATCACCTACTGTTCCGCCGATTTCGCAAATAACAAAATCCGCTCCACCGTTATCTGAAGTTATAAAATCTTTTATTTCATTAGTAACATGAGGGATAACTTGAACTGTCGCACCCAGATAATCGCCTCTGCGTTCTTTCTTCAACACGCTGCTGTAAATACGACCTGTAGTAATATTATCTGATTGGCGAGCTGACACACCTGTGAAACGTTCATAGTGACCTAAATCCAAGTCAGTTTCCGCACCGTCATCAGTCACATAAACTTCACCGTGCTGATATGGGCTCATTGTGCCTGGATCAACATTAAGATATGGATCTAATTTGCGTAAACGTACTTTATAACCGCCTGCTTGAAGTGCGGCACCAAGTGCAGCCGAGGCCAAACCCTTACCAAGAGAGGATACTACCCCGCCCGTAATAAATATATATTTTGGCATGAGTAATCCTCCTTAATATTTATATATCTAAGCTTATTTAGATATAGGTGCTTTTGGCTTTGCTGCTTTCTTATTATTTTTTGTATCAGATTTTTTAACCGCTTCTTTAGTTGCTTCAGCTTTAGCGGGAGCAACCTCATTCTTAACGGCATCAGCTGGCTGTGCTTTTGAAGCTTCATTAGCCAACTGCAAAATATCTTTAGCAGGTTCTGCACTTTTAGCCATGATCGCCAAAGAAAGACTAGTTACAAAAAATATACCTGCAAGAATTGCAGTTAAACGAGTCAAAGCATCAGCACCACGGCGAGGTCTTGTCATACCTGACATATTACCACCACCCACAAATCCACCAGCTTCAGAAGGTTGTATTAGAACAACAGCTATAATTCCCAAAGCAACTATCAGATGGATAACTAAAATCACAGATTCCATAACTTTTCTCTTTCTTATCTAAAAAATATGTATGCTCTTTTTTAAGGCTTATGAAGCAAAAAATCCAGTAAAATTTAAAGAATTAAACCCTGCCGTAACTATCTTCAAATCTTACTATATCATCCTCACCAAGATAGTCACCATATTGCACTTCTATAAATACCAGCTTTTTATCACCTTTATTGGCAACACGGTGTTTTTCTTCTACTTCAAGGTGAACTACTTGATTTTCATTAACGGTCAAAATATTATCGCCCTTAGTAACTGTGGCTTGACCTTTAACAACTATCCAATATTCACTGCGATGGCTATGTTTTTGTAAGCTTAATGATGCACCTGGTTCGACTTCTATGCGTTTAACTTTAAAACCTGCGGCTTCATCGATAGTTCTATAGTTACCCCAAGGTTTATTGATAATATCACCTAAATCAGATACATATTCATCTTTATTAAAGCTCATATTTAACATACCTCATTTTATGATTGATATTATTAAGCACTTGCCTTAGCTATGTCGGCAAAGTCTTCAGCTTTTAAGCTTGCACCGCCAACCAACACTCCATCAACATTTAAAATATGTAATATTTCTGGAGCGTTACTGCCTTTAACTGAACCACCATATAAAAGAGCCACATTATCGGCATCTTTCATCTGGCTAGCTACCTGTTTGCGTATAACGGCATGCATATCTTTAATATCATCATTAGAGGCTGTTTTGCCTGTTCCTATAGCCCAAACTGGCTCATAAGCTATCACAGTGTTCTCAGCCGTTGCTGTATCTGGAATGGCTTTAGCTAATTGAGCACAAACAACTTCATTTTGCTTTCCAGAATCTCTTTCGGCTTCCAATTCACCTACGCAGATTATAGCCTTTAAACCGGCAGCATGAGCAGCCTTAGCTTTAGCAGCTACTAACTCATCGCTTTCTTTTTGGTATTGGCGGCGTTCAGAGTGACCCAAAATCACATATTCACAGCCAATATTTTTTAGCATTTCAGCTGATATATTTCCCGTAAAAGCACCAGATTTTTGCTCATGACAATCCTGCCCCCCTACTTTTATGCCAGAATCGGCGGCTAATTTCAAAACCTCAGGAATCAGCACAGCAGGAGGACAAACCACCATTTCGAAGGTTTTTTTATCAAGTTTTGACACAAGTTCAGCTAATTGACTTACTCTCTCACGGCTATCTTGAAGTAATCCATTCATTTTCCAGTTACCAGCGATCAATTTTACTTTATTCATTTTATTTTTCCTCTTCCTTTTACTGCTGTATATTCTTATATTCGAGTATTAGATTATCTATAAACTGAAAAAAAACTCAAGGATTTAAAAATGCTAAAACAAATGCGCGAAGGTGCCAAATCTAAACTTTTAAAGTACACACTATTCGGACTCCTCCTAATGGCTATGGGTGGACTGGCTATTATGGACGTAGGTGGCACTGTAAGCAGAGGTATAGGTGCTAACTTGGTAAAATATCAAGGTGGTAAAATAAGCGTTATAGAATTCAGACGATCCTTGCGGGAAGTTTTACAAAAACAAAGAATTGACGAAGTAACCGCATACAAAATGGGAATACCCCAACAGTTTTTGCAAAGCGAAATAAATAGAATCCTTATATCAAAGGCATCAAGAGATATTGGACTGCAAATGGATGATAAACAAGCCGCCTTGCAAGTTAAGGAAATTATTACTCCACTTGTTGAGCAAGGAGCGACTGAAAAAGAAGCTCTTAACCATGTGCTGATGAACTCCAGTATGGGTGAAAGACAATTTCTTGAGATGATTAAAAATCATATGTCCACTCAAAAGTTAATGTCGATAATACTTGGCAACTCTTTCTCTAACCCACAGGTGGAAGAAGATTTGATGAGATATGATAACGAGACAAGAAACGGCAAATATTTTTCAATATCATTTGCGGATATTGCTAAAGTTGACGCTCCTTCTAATGAAGTTTTAAAAGACTACTACAGCAAAGTAACTAACGAATATGTTACTCCTGAGTTCAGAGATTTATCTATGATGTCTCTTGATAAAAACTCCTTGGCAAAAGGTGGGGAAGTTTCTGATGAACGCCTAAAACAGGCCTATGATGAAAACCTTGATAACTTCACCGCTCCTGAAACTAGAGAGATTTCACAAATAGCTACAAAAGACGAAAACACAGCTAAAGAAATATTCGCAGCCATTCAAGAAAACAAAAAGCTTGAAGAAGTGGCAAAGAAATTTGAAGCTCAGTATATTAAGACTAATAAGTTCACTAAAAACACAATTGCCCCTGAATTTGTAGAAGATGTATTCGCAGCTGAAAAAGGCAAAGCTTTGGAACCTATTAAAACTCCTATGGGCTGGCACGTTGTTTTGGTTGAAAACATAATAGACGGTCAGGTTATGCCTTTTGAAAAAGTGAAAGACGAACTCAGAAAAGAACTTCAACAAGAAGTTGTTGCTGAAGCTCTTTATAAATTAGCTGACAAAATTGATGATGCCGTAGCAAGCGGTGCTTCACTACAAGATATCGCTAAAGAAAACGCTTTAAAAGTAACATCTGTAAACAATATAAAAGCTGACGGTTCAGATAAAGACGGCAAAAAAGTTTCAGGGGTTTCTGAAAAGGTTTTGAGATCAGCATTTGAGCTTGAAGAAGGTGCTACAAGTAATTTGATTGAAGAGGGTGACGGTTTATTTGTTCTAGTAAAAGCTGACAAAGTGACCCCTGCTCGCAACCTTGGTTTTGATGAAATTAAATCTGACCTTTCTCAAAGATGGGTAACTAAAGAAAAAGTGAAACTTCTTTCTGAGAAATCTCTTGAGGTTATTAAAAAGATAAAAACCAGTGCCGATTTTGCAAAAATCGCAAAAGAAATGAACAAAACAATCGCTGATACAGGATATATAAAACGTTATCCACTAAAAGGTGAAAAAGATAATGTTAACCTTAATATCCGCAGCACTCTTTTCTCCATTAGAGGTAAAGGAGAAACCACAACAGCTAACGGTGGCAATGAAAGCGTTTATATTTTGAACCTTACTGACAGCAAAATCCCTGCTTATAAAAATATTGAGCAGAAAGATAAAGCAGAAGCTAAAAAATCACTGTCAAAAGAAGCTCAGGAAGATTTGCTAGAGCAGTATATGGCTGGTCTGATGGCTAAATATAAAGTGAAAATCAATCACGGCGTTATGGAGCGTATGTATAAAGACGCTCTAAGTCAAGCTGAGGCTGAACAGCAGCAATAAAAAGATAGGGATTTATCCCTTCTTCTGAACTGCTGGAACCTCAAATAGATCGGAAACAGAACCGCCGTTATGTATCTTGGATATAGCTTCTCCCAAAAGGAAAGCTATACTAAGGCGTTTTATTTTAGGACAATCGGCTGTAATTTCAGTATCAGCTATGCTATCAGTCACCACCATTTCACCAAGGGCAGAGTTCTCTATTCTAGCTATCGCATCACCTGTGAAAACGCCATGTGAAGAGAAAGCATCAACAGATTTCGCCCCCTTTTCCATTAGCACATTGGCTGCATTGCATATAGTTCCCGCAGAATCCACAATATCATCTACCAATATGCAGTTCTTGCCCTTAATATCACCTATAACGTTCATAACTTCCGATATACCGGCCTTAGGGCGGCGTTTATCTATTATCGCCAAATCTGCGTTTAGATGTTTAGAAAGATGACGTGCTCGAACCACTCCGCCAACATCGGGAGAAACAACAACTAAATTTTTTAAATCCTTATGAGCCTTTATATAAGGCAAGAATATAGGAACGGCGGTATAAAGATTATCAACAGGTATATTAAAAAATCCTTGTATGGATCCTGAGTGCAAATCTAATGACAACACCCTGTTCGCCCCTGCTGTTGTAATTAAATCTGCCACAAGCTTTGCTGAAATAGGAGAGCGAGGGGTTGTTTTTCTATCCTGCCTTGCATAACCGAAGTAAGGCATCACAACCGTAATTCTACCTGCCGCTGCTCTTTTAAGAGCATCCAGCATTATAAGGACTTCCATTAAATGATCATTAGCAGGGTAAGATGTGGATTGAATGACAAACACATCTTCATCACGCACACTGTCTAATATTTCAATGAAGATTTCTTGATCAGCAAATCTTCTGATATTAACGTCAGACAACGGGGTTTTCAAATAATCGGAAATATCTTTAGCAAGTTTAGGATTGCTTGAGCAAGAGATAAGCTTCATGGAATAATCACTCCTTTATCATGATGACTGACGGCTGCAAACCGTAAGATTTTTGACTCCTCATAAAGGCTCTGCGATTACTGAAGAAAAACTTCTCATTAACCACAGTGTCTTGTTCTATATCGTAAACTATTTTCACCCCAGCTCTTTTCAGACGGAATGAGACATAGCCCGGCAAATTGCACAACCATCTACCCTTACGAGGAGACGGTATAAAAAACTTTTCACTATCTTTATCTTTGGCAATAAATTCTGCTCTAAAATCCTCTTGAACTTCATAAGAGCTGAAAGCTATGCAAGGGCCTATTACCGCTTCTATATTTGCTGGGTCAGCACCTAATTCTTTCATTGCATTAACTGTAGATTCAAGCACACCTTCCAGAGTACCTTTCCAACCAGAATGGGCAGCCCCTATAATCTTTGCTTGTTTATCTGCAAATAAAACAGGAACGCAATCTGCCGTTATAACAGCTAGAGCAATATTAGGTTTATTAGTAACCATCGCATCAGCGTCTGGTCTTTTATCATTATCCCAAAGCTCTGTCACCTTAACCGCTACAGTGCTGTGGATCTGATTAACAAATAAAAGTTTTTCAACAGGTATACCTATTTTTTCAGCTACTATTTTATGATTTTCTTTTACGTTGGGAATATCAGTTTCTCTGCCAAGCGAACAGTTTAGAGATGCGTATTCACCCGCACTTACTCCGCCTAATCGACTAAAAAAGAAATGAGAAAGCCAATCAGTATTTTCAAACTTGTCACTTTTAAAAGAATAAATCATACCATTAGAAATCCTACCGGTAAGTTGTTGAAAACTACTAATATATTTAGAACATTTTTTGGTGAAGATTTCAAGACTACAAAACTTTAATAAGGCTTTATATACTCTTCTTTTGTATTTTTATAGCCATAATAAATGATTATCTAAACAGTTTTCATTCTCCTTGAACGATATATCAAATAAGCACCTATAGCTATCATCGGCAATGACAACAATTGCCCCATAGAGAAATACTTCATAATATAACCTATTTGCATATCAGGCTCTCTGAAGAATTCAATTATAAATCTACAAACTCCATAACCTGCAACGAATGTTCCTGTCAACATACCGGTTGATTTTCTGACAGTTTCTTTTCTCGACATAACAAACATAATTGTGAAAAGAACTAATCCTTCAAGAAATGCCTCGTATAATTGACTAGGATGTCTTGGCAAATCTCCGCCGTAAGGAAAAACAACTGCCCAAGAAACATTGCTAACCCTGCCAAATAATTCTCCGTTTACAAAATTGGCAATCCGTCCAAAAAACAAACCTACAGGTACAACGGTTGAAATAATATCTCCTAAAACCAATATCGAAAATTTATTTCTGCGTGAATATAAAACTATAGCGGTTACAACACCTAGTAACCCGCCATGGAAGGACATTCCGCCCTCCCAAATATATAAGACTTCCCAAGGATGACTTATATATTGCGGCAGGTTATAAAATAAGACGTAGCCTAATCTTCCGCCTAAAATAATCCCCATAACCAGCCAAGATAAAACCTCTTCTATATCCTCTTTATTAGGGCGGGCAGCTTTATTTTTTGCCACCAAATGTAAGGCGTAATACCAACCGCCAAGAATACCCGCTAAATATGCTAACGCGTACCACCTAATTCCAAAGTTCTCAGTAAAATGCAAAGCTATAGGATCTATCTCAGGAAACTGCAAGGCCACTATTATTCTCTTCCTCTATTTTAAAAATTTATTAATCAGCTATTTTTCTTTGTACCTTATTTGACAAGGTAATGTCTGCAGAACGCAGATAATAAGGTACAGGTTTTATTATAGCTTCTACAGAGTTTATCTTCTCCAAAGCCAATTTTGCAACGGTTTTTGCATTGATATTGTCATTTATTAAAAACGCAGAATCTGAGAAAACTGTCTTCAAATTCTCAGCGGCATCTCCAGATACAATCAGTTGACGAGCATCAATATTATTATTTTGCAAATAAACCTTAAGCTCTTCAGGTAAAACATTAATTGGCTCAAAAACATCTTTTCCCTGTTCGTTTCTGAAAGCAAAATAAAGTTCTGATCGCCAAGATTCAATAGCAATCATATTAATCTTACCAGCCGTAGGAGCAGCAAAAAGATCAAAAGCAGAAACACCCACCACAGGGACTTTAAGAGATATTGCTATACCCCGCACGGCGGCTATGCCTACCCTAATACCAGTAAAACTTCCTGGACCAGTCACCACGCCCATGAAACCAATATCTGAATACTTCCTACCGCAACTCTCTAACCCTTTACTGATATGGGTTATAAGCTTATTGCCTTGATCCCTTCTTTCGGGAGCCTCATATAAATATAAAGTGTTATCATTATCGGTGATGGCAATTGAAAGGACCTTGCCCGCGGAATTTATAGATAAACCTATCATAGAATTTTACAAACCTCTTCAAAAGCAAAACGAGGATTTCTTGTATGAAGCCTAGATTTATCTCCATACCCTAGGTTGCAGAGAATGTTGGACTTTATAGTGTTCTTCGCAAAAAATTCCTCATCGACCATGACATTGTCAAAACCTGCCATAGGTCCACAATCCAAACCGCAGCCCCTCGCTGCCATAATAAAATATCCTATCTGCAAACTACTGTTTAATAAAGCTGAGGATTTTATCAAATCATCATGACCTTCGAACCAAGACTTAGCATCTACTTGTGGATACAACCTCGGCAAGGCTTCATAGAATTCCATGTCATAAGCCAAGATTGCAGTTACGGGAGCCTTCATAGTTTTTTCAACATTTGCCTCATTAAGAGCCGGCTTTAATCTTGCCTTGGCATCCTTGCCTGCTACAAATACTATACGCAAAGGATTAGAGTTCGCTGCCGTTGGGCAGTACTTCATTAACTCATAAATATCTTTTAGAGTTTTATCTTCAACAGGTTTCTCCAACCAATGACTAAACGTCCTAGCGTTACGGAAAAGAAGATCTTTATCTTGCTCTGTTAAACTATTGCCATTCATGTTACAATCCTCCCTCAAATTGACTAACGACAAAAGGTAGAAGCCCTTATGCGAATATACACGTATAAAGATATAATATGTACTTTAATAATGATAGGTATATTTACAATCTGTTTCAGTTCTTCTTCTATGGCGGCTGAGACGGCTGTGGTTTTTTCTTACCGCTATATTGACAACACCAGCGAGCCAGAAAAAAATATAACTCTGGAACAATTCAAAAATCAGCTAGAGGAAATTAAGAGATCTAAATACAATGTCCTCCCATTATCCGAGATCGTAACTAAACTTAAGAACAAAGAACCCCTTCCTAACAAAACTATCGCCATAGCTTTCAAGGAAACCAATAAAGAAACTCTGGACAAAGCCATGCCTTTGCTCAACGCCATGGAGCTTCCATTCACCATTTTCTTTGCTTCGGATTTTATAAATTCCGAAAGCGAATTCGTACTTAATTCGGACGAATTGAGTAATATTTACAAAAAAGGAATCGTAGATTTAGGCATCCTACCTTCTGATGGTCAAACATTGATTGGAAAAAATTCCTCTGAAATAGCCAAGGTAGTTAACAAGGCCATTGCTGCCTATACCAAGATTACCGGAGAAGAAAGACCTGAGCTTTTTGCCTACCCTGAAGGCAGCTACAGCAACGATGTTATTGATCAAATATCATCCTATAATTTTAAGGCTGCTATGACTGAAAACGCAGGAGCTCTAGATAAAGACACTGATTTCAACCTCACCCCTAGTTTTGCAATTAATAAAGATTACAATAACTTAGATAGGTTTATAAACTCCACTTACGCCCTTCCTTTGCACGTAACTGAAGTTACACCACAGGACACTCTAGTAAAAACAGATGCTCCAATTATAGGCTTCACACTAGGTAAAGATGCAGAAAATCCTGAAAATATATCCTGTTTTGCAAGCGATATAGGTAAGCTGAATACGACTGTCTTGGAAGAAAAAAGAATAGAAATAAGGTTAAAACAACCCTTGATATCTGGCAGGACTAGTATAAACTGTACTCTACCGGTACGAAAAGAAGTTCTTAACGAAAACGAAAAACCGTGGAAATGTTTCAGCATGATGCTAATAAAATAGTAAGGCTAAAATAAGATTTTTAAGGAGGCTTTATAAAATGACTTTTACACTACCTAATCTCCCTTTTGACGAGAAAGCTTTTGCTCCAAATATATCGGCTGAGACTTTTGCTCTTCACCATGGGAAGCACCATAAAGGGTATGTTGATAAAGCCAACGAATTGACCAAGGGTACCGAGTACGAAAACATGAGCTTGGAAGATGCGGTGATTGAATCTCGCAGAAAAGGTGTAAACCCTATCTCTAATAATATTGCTCAGATATATAACCATAACATTTTTTGGAAAAGTATCACTCCTACAAACGGCGGTGGCCTGCCTCCTAAAACTCTCGCTAAAAAAATAGATGATGTGTTCGGAAGCTATGAAGAGTTCAAAAAAGAATTCATTAACACAAGCAACAGTATGTTCGGAAGCGGATGGGTTTGGCTGGTAGCTGAATGTGGCAACCTTGAAATAATCAAGACCCAAAATGCTGAGACCCCTATCATCTGCGGTAAGACACCTCTCTTCGTTTGTGATCTTTGGGAACACGCCTATTATGTGGACTACCAAAACAGACGTGCGGATTTTATAAACACCTTCATAGAAAAATTGGTGAATTGGGAATTTGCACTTGATCAGTACGCTAAAGATGCAGAGAAAAAAGGTCTTTGCCATACCCCTACCCACTTGCGTTAATTTTTGATGTCACATACCGATAAACTAATAGAAATAATAAAATATCTACGCACCCATAATGAAGGTTGCCCTTGGACAAAGGAGCAGACCCACAAGTCTCTTGCACCTTTCTTTATAGAGGAATCCTATGAAGCGGTGGAAGCTATAGACAATGGGAACGTGGGTGATGAGCTTTGCTCTGAAATGGGAGACGTTCTTCTCCAAATAGCACTACACGCACAGATTGCAGAAGATGACGGAAGATTTGATTTCGACGATGTTGCCAAATCGATATGCGAAAAACTTATAAGACGCTATCCTACCATTTTGGGAGATGACAAAGACACTGTACTTAAAACTCCAGCTGAAGTAGATAAAAAATGGGAAGAGATGAAGGATGAGGAACGCCGCCTAAAAGGCATCGATCCTGAAAAAGCCAGTATCTTTGATGATGTACCCCATGCGATACCTGCCCTTATTCGTTCTCAAAAAATGGCAAAAAGATCTGTCAACGCCGGCATAGATTGGTTCACTCAAGACCACCTTTTGGACAAGATGGATGAAAAACTCCACAAGATGCGTGCAGAAATTAATACCGATGCTGATAAAGTTAATAAAGAAAATTTCTCGGCAGAGTTCGGCGAATTGCTTTTCGTGATAGCCGAGATTGCCCGCATTCATGACGTGGATGCTGAAGACTCCCTTCGCCAAGCTAACAACCGTATTGAAAAACGCGTTCGCTATATTGAAGCTAAACTTAAAAAAGATGGAAAAAACTTCAAACAATCTTTGAAAGATGAAGTACATCACCTATGGGAAGAAGCTAAGCTTCAGGAAAAGAAATAATATCAGCTAATTAAAACGGCCATATAACAAACAAAATAGCCTCACCCTTTAAAAAATATTGATTCAATAACAACTTCAATGGTATTATGCAATCTCATTGAAGTTGAGGTTAGAACCATGAAGATAAAAAATAAAATCGCCATCTAACAGGGGACGACGCCTAATTCAAAGACAGTGAGGTGAAGAGACACCTACCAGTGGCACGTGCTAACGCGCGTGACTTCGAGCGGAAGACATTAATAGCAAGAACTCCGCAAGCAGGAACTGGAAGTAACCACAACGGCTAAGTGGTGAATTTGTCCCTCCTTCCCCAAGCCTGAAAACGGTTTTAATACCGTAAGAGTAAACGGAACCCTGCTCCTTGTATTTTCAAACATGAAAACAAGGGGTCTAGGATGGCACGAAAAAATGAAAACACAGGTTTCATTTGTATAAACTGTGGCAAAAAAATAGAAGCATTAACAAACGGCAGTTACCGAAACCATTGCCCGTTTTGCTTATGTTCAAAACATGTCGATAAAAAACCAGGGGACAGAGAAAGTAGCTGTCACGGGGTAATGCGACCTATAGGTTTAGATTATAAAAGCAAAAAGGGTTGGCAAATTATTCATCAATGCAAGAGCTGTGGAAATATATCAGTAAACAAAATTGCTGAAAACACAATGCAATCAGACGACTACGACATTTTGGCAAAATTGCAAAAAACAATCTACAGCTAATTAAAACGGCCACAAAGCTCTTAAAGTAAACTGACCCTTATGCTCCAAGGTGCCAGGTTTTGATGACATATTTGAAATGTGACGATCGTTAAGAAAATCCCTGTAATAGCCGATAGCAAAAGGATGGTATCTTTCTTCCAATTGGACAGACTCCATTATGCGAACAAATAGCGGAGAATAGGTATCGAACTTCTGCTTCAAAGCTTTGCACTCAACAATAAACTGCTTGCCACCATATATACTACCTATCATAGCTCCGTACATTCTTTCATCGCCAATATCTTTGCTTTGTTTAGGGCTAAGGCTATAAGAAAATCTGATAGCTGTTGCATCACCTCTACCGCCCATTATGCTCGGTGCATAATATTCAGTAATTTTAGCATCTATATATTTAGCTATTTTATCTTCCCAGAAAGCCTTGTTCATATACTGCTCAACTGCTGTAGCTGTTAGAGATTTAGGATAAACCTTAAGTCTTCCATCTGCGAAATCTTCTACGCTGCAACTCGCCAAGTCTTCTTGTATAGGAGCAACTATTCTTATGCTCGCATCAGGACTGCCTGCATTTTGCAATTGCCAAGTATCAGGAAAGGCAAAACTGTAATCTCCGTTTTCATCTTGCCAAACATAAAAGTTGGCCTTAGCTTGCTGTGAAAAAACAGTTAAAGAAAGGGCAAAAGCCAAAACAAACATTATGCTCTTTTTCACTACCAATCCCCCTTTAACGTTTTAAAAATCTCTTTAACGAGACTAAATTAAATATACCAAAAAAATACAGGCTTGCAAAATAAACCAATCCCGAAATAGCAATCATTCCCGCCAACTCTGCTATTATAGCAAATTGACCTAGATCTGCCCTAAAAAGATAGGCATTTAACCCCCAAGCTACCGCCGCCATAACAAACCCGCTTAAGGCAATTTTAGACACCCTTATCCAAACCTTCTTAGTAAGATGCAAATAACCTCTCTTTTTCATACTATATATCAACATGGCAAAATTAAGCCACATGGCAATTGAAGTAGCCAAAGCTATCCCCACGTGTTTTAAAGGGATGATTAATAAAATCGCCAAAACTATATTAACAACGGCACAGACAATACCTATCTTTACCGGAGTTTTTGTATCCTCCCTAGCAAAGAAAGATGTGCTGAAAGTTCTCGCCCAAACAAAAGCTGGAATTCCTATAGAGTAAGCTATAAGGGCATAAGAAGATTTAATCGCATCATCATGAGTGAACTCCCCTCTTTCAAATAACACTGTCATTATAGGTTGAGCTAAAATCATCAACCCTAAGGCGGAAGGAAGAGACAATGCAAATGATGCTTCGCAAGCATTGGAGAGTAATTCCCTTTCACTGCCATCATTATTCTTTATAGCTTTAGATAGCATTGGCAATAAGGCTGTTCCAACCGCAACCCCTATCACCCCCAAAGGAAGCTCATAAAGCCTATCCGCATAATAAAGATAAGATATAGAACCAATCGGCAACATAGAAGACAAGAACATATCAATGAACATATTCATTTGACTAGCCAACGCACCCAATATGCCTGGGCCCATAAGATTAAACATCCTTTTAACTTGAGGGGTTATTCTTGGCAATTTTAATCTAAGGCTACAACCCGCACGG